>Ga0209208_10002694_pt1 | contig 25503 bp, 23 predicted proteins | sample S1TSphfallax_3_FD_187694 | JGI IMG/M metagenome (GOLD analysis project Ga0209208, IMG submission 187694) | Host-associated microbial communities from peat moss isolated from Minnesota, USA - S1T2_Fd - Sphagnum fallax MG (SPAdes) (version 2) | ecosystem: Host-associated > Plants > Peat moss >...
GTTGTCCCAGCACCAAAGGTGCTCCAACTAAGCACTAACCACTTTGTGTGGGTTGTGTGCAGGCCCGTGTGAGTGAATAAGCTTGTCAATTCTTCCTAGTCCCATCCCGGAGCTCCAACACGCCCCTTTACCCCTCCAAGTGTTGTGAGCTAAGGAGCGCATCCCGACTCCTCCTTCTTCCGTTGTCTTTCACTTCGACTCACATTTGAGTCCTTCAAGGAGTTGGGAGTGCGTCATAGCTACCCACATAGAATTTAATAGGGAGAAGTAAGTTTTATTGTTCAAATCCAAGATTGGTAGGGTAGCCAAGGTACAATTGAACAAATCTAGCCCCATTCTACCTATTAAAATGAACAATAGGTTGAAGGAGTTTGAGGAATTATGGTTGGACAATAAACTATTTAAAGTGCACAACCAAGCCTTGGGAGATAAAAAAACCCAAATGGAAGGAGTGGTGGCAAACTGTTCATGAGTTCACAGAGGAGCAAAATCAAGTTAGTATGGAGTTGGTTCATTATGATGAACAAAGTTATCAACTTGAATTGCATGCCTATAGAACTGCTTTCCTTGATTTCAAATACAAACCCCCTGAGTTTTGTGTTTGTAGAAATTAAATCCAATAGTAGAATTCCAACAATGCCATCTATGGTACAACTTGTTACTAAACTAGTTAGTCCATTAAGAGGTGGAATAGGTTTAGAAATCATACCCTTACTTGTTTAGACTTTTATTATACGTGTTCTAGTGACCAATATTGTCAATCAACATGTGGAAGGTAGTGAAAGGTTTGATAAGGAATAGTTTGAACTTGTTAACCCTTCATTCACCATGCTAGATAATAGAATAAAATCTTTGGAATTCATATCTATTAGTCTACTTCTAACCCCACACTAGATAGGTATAGGTTAGGAGGTTACTTTAATATTAAGTACCCCGCATGTTTCAAAGGTATTTACAACACCCATAATGACCTTTGAAGATGCACTTGATCGACAAAAGGTTGTAACACCAACCAGTCTTCAAATTTTGAGTCAAGTTGAACTTGTGGAGGCAACATGTGTTAAACCTGTTGAGGAAGGCATTATTCAACTGGTTATAGAAGGCCAATTTAACCTAGGACTTTGAGCTAATAGTTCGAGGATGAAATGTAGATTTCAAAAGGGGGTAATGCTACCCATATTTGGTAATAGGTGACTTAATAGGTTGATAATGTAAGCACATTGTTAAACCTAACATGTGTCTTAACATGTTATTTAACTTAACTTGTAGTACTAATCTAACTAGTTACTAAACTTGGTAGGCAATGTTACTTGGTTAGGAAGATAGGTTGATAGTCCAGCCAACAAGTGAATTGCAGAACCTATATTTTGTAAAACCGGTAGTTGAATAGGTAGGTAGGCAAGGTTTATTTTTTGAAAATTTGGACTATTAGTCTAGGTGTTAGTTAATGAATGTTTATAATGGTCAATCGTGATTGTTGTATTTGAAATAGACAGTGTAAAAACTAGGAGGACAAACTTGTTGAAAAGCTTTTGGATTTCATTTTGGATTATGTGTTTCAATCTTCAATTATGGAACATGAATCAATTATTCTTTTAGCCAATTTCCTTTAAACTTTGAGCAATTTGTGTACATATTAATTTATGATTGTAGTTAGTTCAAGTTTTATAAGAATATTGTATGTACATGTTGTTGTTTTAAAAACTTGTTGAAAAGTTCATAAGTGATTAACCTTAATGGGAATAGAAAAACCCATTAACATTTTAGAACCAATCACGATTAGAATTTCTGGTTTGATTCAATAGTTTTAGTATATTAAGTTTGATAAGCAATCATGCTTGAAATTCTGATTTATTATATGTTTGTTTGTTTGTTTTGTTTAAGCTTTAGGATTCAATTGTATGATCTTGATTTAGTTTGAAAACAATAGGAGTGAGGTGAGGTTAGTGTAAAGTTTTTGAAGAAAGATAAGTGCCCAATTTGTAGAAGAAATTTTATAAAAACTTTTGATAGCTGGGAGGGGTTGTTCTGAAAAAAATATTTATGCTCAAAAATAATGCAAGGGCTTTCCTAAAACTTGTTTATTTCAAAAAATGTAAAGAGTGGTTACTATAAGTCTTTAAAAATAACTATAATAGGTCAAACATCAACATGTTCAGGAACATGTATAAAAACAAGATGAACAACAAATGCAACCTATGGGAGATGAACTTGTGAATGCACCATACATGGATGCAACACAAAGGGGAGAAGTTAATGAACAACATCAAAATGTAACGACAATTTAAAAGTGATTAACCTTAATGGGAATTGAAAAACCCACTAACAGCTATGGACCATTAGATGGTCGTGATTCAAGTCTAGGTCGGTAATAACTTCATTGATGATGTGTTGATTGATGGAAGATTTGGAGTAAACATCATTATTAAGAACCTAAGAGTATAATCAAGTCTGTCAAAACCTAATGCAATGCCTTATAATATTTGTATGGTAGATCAAACTATAACCAAACCATTTAGTCTTGTTATGGATCTGAAAATATTTGTTCATGGAATTCCCTATACAATTACATTTACCGTTATCAACAACAATGTTCTAAATTCTAATTACTCAATGTTCTTAGGACACCCATGGTTGAAAGATGCAAAAGTGTCCCACGATTGGGGAATTAATATTATTACCATACAAGGAACAAGTATAGTAAAAACCATACCTATTACTATGAAATTTGGTGTTCAAATCCAAAAGACCATAAGTCTTAATATGTTATGATTTTTATTCTATAATATATGATGAAAAAAAAGATGTGATGTTTACCATAAAATTATACTTGTTTTCAATAGGAACTATAACAATACCTATTCATATTGTGCATGTTCTTAAACCAAGCTATATACTAGATATTGGTATAGTAGATTTGATGCCAAAACAACTTGTTAACATGGTAGGTATATTAGCTATTAAATTAACTATACCATATTACACCTACATCCAAAGGTTGGAAAGATGATCATTGATGAAACACATGCTCAAAAGAGAGTACAAGATCTAACCATAGTAGGTTGGACATTTATTGAGGAGTAGTCAACCAAAATCAATTTGGGTACTAAGGAAAATGTGCAACAAATGAAAGTGAACATTCCACTCAAACCAATTGTCATAAATAAGCTAATTGAGCTTCTAAAGGAGTTCAACTTGATGTATTTGCCTAGACATACAAAAAATTCAAAAATATTCCACCAGAGATTGTTCAACACATGATTGAACTAAATACCATAGTACTACCTATTCATCAAACAAGGTACTAGTTGAATCTTAATTATGGTGTTATTGTCAAGCAAGATATAGACAAGTTACTTGTGGTTGGGTTTATCAAATCAATTGAAGAAGTAACTTAATTGTTGCCAATAGTGGTTGTTCCTAAAAAGATTGGGAAGTTGAGGATTTGTGTTGATTTTAAGAAATTGAATGCAACAACAAAGAAGGACCCTTACCCACTACATTTCACAAATAAGGTCATCAACACAATTGTTAGGCATAAAGTTTATATTTTTTATGGATCTTAAGAAAGTTCAAGCCTTATAAACATGATCAATTCGAGACTATTCAATAATTAAATAAATAGTGTGATAGGGTGGTAATGGCAACATGAGTTTCATAATGAATGAAACATCTATTTAGATTATAGATAAGTTCGATGAGGAGCTTCAATTACATGTTGAATCATGGGTTATGCAATAGCGATAGTTCGTGATTGTAGGAAATTTAAGATGTGTTGAATGGTGCGAACTAAGTAGTCCGCCTTGGTATTAGGAAGCAATTGACGAATCAAATTGTGCAACCAACGATAATGTCCAATGTCGGGAATTGAAAACGATTCAAAGATATAAATGTTTTCAATTTCGTAACAACCTTCATAGACGGTTCTAGGGTCAATACCAGAAGCAAGGTCGACTTGTAACAAAATCATTAGGTGCAAGAGTTTGGAAAAATATGATAATACCAAGCTCGAAGAGGTTCAACTTCAAGATGAACGTGCACCTTTTGAGGTTTGGGATCTTCAACACGAGGATGTTGCATCAATGTCAAATTTAGAGATGACTTTGGAGGCAAATTTTCATGCACTTGTGTAATTTAAGGTTCGTAAAACATGGCCATACGTGACACCATAATTTCCAGGGAAAAAAAAATCTTCAATCAAAATCAAATCGACAATGAATGTGTGGAGGACTTGTTACATTGGTATGCGTGATTATAATTTATAAGTCAAGGAAAATAAAGGAAATTTGTAAGTAATGGCCTAGAACCATGGTAATGTAAAACCTTAAGATCAATGAGAAAAATGAAGGTTTAAGTAACATTTGTTGGGGGCAAAATGAAAAGATGTGAAAAGGTGCTTCTCTTTTTCCTTTCAAGGGCCACCAAGCAATAGAACCTTCCAAGGGCCACTAAACATTGGAACCTTCCATTGGTCACCAATTTAGGATCTTCCTTCACCTCCTTCCTTTTCCTTCTCTTTAAAGGGTGAATTCAAATCATTTGGGGCTCTTTTTTTCGGACATAATTTTCAATTCGAATCCTAAAAATGTTTATACCCACAACCTTTTTTTGGAGGAGAAGAATGATTAATCTTGGTAGATGGTGGAAAAAAGGAGAATAGATTGGATATTTGTAGTACATTTGAAAGAATGGAAGTGAGTAGGGATAGTGTTGGGGGCTTGAAATTTTAGAAAAATTTCACAAACCCTCTCAGGTTTGGTAACACAAATTTTTACTAGTTTGGGTGTAGAGTTTAGAATTTGGCAGGCATGTGGGCTTTGTAATTAACTTTTTAATGAACTAAAGCAAGTTAGATTTGAATAACATATGTGATGGGAACAATATTTTGAGTGATCAGAGGTTTGTTGCCAAGTTGAATTTCCTACCTTTGTGAAACCCTCTCAAGTTTTGTAGCACAATTTTTCATTGATTTAGGTGCAAAGCTTGGAATTTGGTAGGAAAATATGCCTTGTAGTTAGCTTTTTATGAACTAAAGCAAGTTAAATTTGGATGATGTATGTGATAGGAACAATTTTTTAAGTGACTGGGGACTACTGCCAAGTTCATCATGGTCTCAAATCCTTAAAAATTGGTTTAAATGGGTGACAATTTAACATGAAATTCTAGGATTTGGGGTGCTTGAACTTAAAAAATATTTTTATCATTCCAAATCATTAATGTTGCATAGGAAGCAAATTATTTGGTTTTAACTATAAACATAACATTTAAATATACACTTTTGTTGCGGACGACAACTCACATAAGACTCGGAATAGCACTCGAAGCTCCAAAACTAGAAGTAGTAACACTCGAAGCGAGAAAGTTGGAAGTAGTAACATTAGAAGTAGTATTGATATTGGAAGAGCAAGTACAACTAGTGTTGACGAGAGTGACGGACAATGTCTCGAGGCTCTCTATTTATACTGCTAGGATGTTACTAGGATACTCTAAAAGTTGGAAAGTCGGCACCAATTTCAAATCGGGAAAAGTCCGCATCATCACTGCTACTGTCACATCTGTGACATTTAGGGAAAAGTCCGCACCGTCACTATTACTGTCACGTCCGTGACATTTAGGGAAAAGTTTGCACCGCCTCCCAGTTGGGAAAAGTTTGCACTGTCACTGTTACTGTCACATCCGTGGCATCACCCCCCCCCCTTCAAGCAACGAGTTCCCATGAGTTGTTCTATTTATCTTATAAAAAATAGAAACTAAAAATCTATTACAAGAAGTCCATGTGATATTTACATGGTTACAGCCTGATTTGGTGCTGGTGTTGATCTAGACGTGTTGGATTCAAATATCTTTGGCACTCGATTTTGTTGAGTATTGACAATGAAATTTTTTGATCATTTTGGGAGCGTTAGCAAGATTAGCAATAAGTTCCCAAGTTCGCTCACTTACTTCATAGCCCTGCCAATGTACAAGATATTCTAATCTCCTTCGATTGATGCGGGAATCGATGATCTTAGAAACTTCAAATTCTTCTTCTCCATTAATCTCGATTAGTGGTGGAGGTGCTAACAACCATCCTGGAATAGTTGATTTTCTATACGGTTCAAGCAAGGAAACATGAAACAATGGATGAATTTTCATAGATGATGGTTGGTTGAACTTGTATGCTACCTCGTTGACCTGCTTATTCACGCAGAAAGTTCTAAGACGACGATAGTCAAGTTTGTCGTTCGGTCAGCAAGTCTTCAAATTGCGACACAAAAGCCAGACTTTATCTCTAACTGAAATGTTTGGATTTTGCTTTCAAGATTTGTTTGCATTTCTTTTCTGCCACTCTTGAGCTTCTACAAGCCTTGCCTTCATGTCTTTGTGGATTTCCAAAAGTCTGGTGACCAAATCTTGCGCAGCCGGATTCTTTGCCAAACTCAAGTTCAAAGAGTCAAATCGTGGATGATATCCATAGTTTGCGAAGAACGGAGTTTGGTGGATGGACTTTTGAAATGTATTGTTGTACGCAAACTCTGCGACTGGAAGTAGATCCACCCAATTGTCTTGATGGTAGTTGATGAAGCACCTTAAATATTGCTCCAATACTTGATTCACTCGTTCGGTTTGTCCATCCGTCTAAGGATGATACGCCGATGATAGATTGATCTTCATTTATAAGATCTTGAACAGGGATTGCCAGAACTTGGACGTGAACTGTATACCACGATCAAAGATGATGTCGTCAGGAAGTCCATGATATTTGTACACATTTTCCAAGAAAAGTCATGTCGTTTCTTTACCTATGATAGTCTTGTTGCAAAGCACGAAGTGTGCCATCTTTGTCAAACGGTCCACCACAACAAAAACTGAATCAAAAGATTTGGACTTTGGAAGGTCCACAATGAAGTCCATGGACATGGATGTCCATGGGGTTTCTGGAATTGGCAGCGGTTGAAGTAACCTGTATGGCCGATGACGAGGGATCTTGGATCTAGAGCAAGTGTCACACGTCGTGACATAGTCCTTCACGGTTTTCCACGTTTGGGGCCACCAAAAGTCTCTAGATATTGGCTCCATAGTCTTGTTGTAACCAAAGTGTCCCGCTGATGGAGAGTCGTGTTGAGATTGGAGCATTCGTAGTCGGCATGGACCTTCAGGGACATAAAGTAGTCCTTGGTAGTATAACAGCTCGTTTTGGAACTGGAATCTTGGATTAGCATCATGCGATCTAAAAACCCGTGAACTGGAAATAGGTTGATTCGGGGATTCCAAATCTATAACCTTTGAGCTTGGACTTGGAAATCCTCTAGGATTGAAGATGCCAGCATTGTTCTTCAATTTCAAGGCCAAAGGATCGAATTTTAAACTTACTCGGATATCTTGGAGAAAAGATGCATCCACTGAAGTTGTGGTGCGCACGGTCGTCAGCTAAAGTTGCTCAGGCTTGACAAGGGTAGTCTTTTGTTGGTCGTAAGCTGCATCTCCTTCCCAGGGTGCAAGATATGCTCGTCGGGAAAGAGTGTCGGATTGAATTCGCTTGGAACTGAGGCGGTACGTGATGACAAAGTTGAAGCGCGAAAGCGATATACTCCAACGAGCTTGTCATCGATTCAGTACCTTGGCAAACATGAAGTACTCAAGGTTCTTGTGATCGATGTAGACCGTGACCGGATGTTGAACTCCTTCGAAAAAATGACGCCACTCTTGGAACGAATTGACAATGGTTAAGAGCTCCTTGTTGTGGATCTCATAATTGATCTCGGCAGCAGTAAATTTTCATGAGTGAAATGCAATAGGATGGAGGTGTCCCTCTTTGTCGGGTTGTGAAAGGACCGCTCCAAGGGCAAAGTCAGAAGCATCCGTTTCTAGAAATAATGGCTTCTGGAAGTTAGGATGCGTTAAAATAGGCACCGTTGTAAATGCCTTCTTCATAATTTCAAATGTTTGGTCTGCTTCCACATTCGACTTGAACTTGTCTTTGCAAGTCAATCAAGTCAATGAAGCAACAATCTTAGAATAGTTTTGGATGAAGATTCGATAGAAGTTTGCAAAACTGAGGAAGCACTGTACGTTTCGAACGGTAGATGGTTTCTTCCACTTGGTGACTGTCCGAATCTTCTTTGGGTCCATGGATAGACCCTCTCCAGAAATGATGTAGCCCAAGAATTTGACTTGGGGTTGGTGGAAAACGCATTTCTCCAGCTTGGCATATAGTCCAACAGTGCGCAACTTCTCCAATACTAGCCAGACATGGTTGATGTGCTCTTCTTCATTCTTGGAGAAAACCAATATGTCATTGAAATAACAAACAACAAAATCATCTAGAAATTCTTGGAATACGTCGTTCATCAAGTGTTGAAAGATGGCAGGTGTGTTGGTAAGACCAAAAGGCATGACATTATATTCAAAGTGTCCATATTTAATTCGGAACGCCGTCTTCCATTCGTCACCTTCCTTGATACGTACTAGGTTGTACGCTCCACGAATATCAATCTTGGTGTGGATCTTTGCTTGATCGAGTTGGTCAAGAAGTCTTGAAATAAGCGACAACAAATACCAGTTCTTGATTATGACCTTGTTTAGTCCACGCACATCCGAAGGGAGCCGTCTTTCTTCTTGACAAAAAGGATAGGAGCTCCAGCAGGTGACTTGGAATGTCGAATGAAGTTCTTCGTGAGATTTTCATCAAGGTAATCTTGCAATGCGGCAAGTTCGTTCTGGGAGAGGCTATAGATTGGACCAAAGGGAGGTTGTGCACCTTCTTGGAGTTCGATGCCACAATCATAAGGTTGATGCTGAAAAAGTGTATCAGTGTTCTTCTTTTCAAACACGTCTCGATACTCCTCATATTCTGCTGGTAACTTGGTTGGTTTTTGAACAAGTTGAGATGTCGAAATTGCATAAATTGTAAACATATTTCCATTCTTGGCAGCCCTCATAAAGGCTCGGGCACCGACCATCAAGGGAACTTTGACCGCAGACCCTTGGACTTGGTAAGGACACGGGTTTAAAACATTTATAGGGTGTATAGACGAAATATGAGAAACTATGGTTCGATATGTTAGTTTTCGCTTTTTCCAATCTATATCCGGGTTAATCATCTCTAACCAAAAGAAACCTAAGACGAGAGGATTAGAGGGAGAACTAATGATATTGTATACAATAGTACTTCAGTGCCCTTCTAGGATAATGTCTAAGGGTTTAGTTTCATGAGTGACATCTCTTGAAATCAAGGGCCTACCGTCGATAACCTTTACTGTCACAGGGTATTTTTCAGGGACTATAGGAAGATTATGATGTTTTACAAGATTTTTATCAATAAAACAAGTAGTGGTTCCGGAATCTAACAAGGCTTTAACTTTTATGCTATGTGGATGAAATTCTATTTTAAGCGGGATATTAGAACAACGAAAAGGTTTAGAAGATAAGATAGGACTTGATGACGTGGCAACACTTGTCAGCCGCACAGTCCCTAATGTGGCTAGCTGTTGTCGTTTTCCGACTCAATTTCTTCGTGTCTTGGCTTAGAAGTGCTTGAGGTGTACCGAAATTTGTGCGCCTTTGGCCCCTGAGGTTTCAAAGGGCAGTTATTTAAGTTGTGGTCCTTGCTTCCACAATAAAAACACAAGTGCTCCCTGCGACATCGTTCTTTCTTTTCTTCGGTTAGTTTCCTAACTCTCGAAATGTCGATTTGCATAGGCTTTGGGGTCGAAGTGCTTGAAGATGTTTGGCGGGTTGGAGCTATGTAATTCGCTCGATATGATCCAAAGAGCAATCGTCATTCCTATCACTGCTCGAACAGCTGGTTGTCGTAGTTGATTGCTTGAGTAATGGCTTCCGACAAAGTAGTTGGTTTGGGCAAGTTCAGCAACAAGGTTTTGATATCGTTGCAGAGTCCCCATCAAAACATGGTGATGAGAGCCGTGTCGTTCCAATTGAGGTCACATGCAAGTTGTTGAAATTCTGCAACGTATGCTGAAGCTAGGTGCGATCGTTGTTGCAATGTTCGAAGTTTTGTTGTTGTTATAAGGGCTCGATCTCTCTCTCCAAAAGTTTTACTGAATTCTTCCAAGAATTGATCAAGGTCTGCCAAAAGTGGAGAATCCTTCTCCAATAGTGACAAAAACCAAGATAACGCAGTTCCGATGAGCAGTGATCCAATGAGTCCAACTTGTGTTTCTTCTGTTGCATATCTGTGTGGTTGGAGACAAAAGACAAGTCGAATTTGATTGACAAAATCTCAAAGTTTTGTACGATCTCTGTCAAACTTCTCTAGCAAGCTTACTCGAGGTTCTTTTGGCGCTTATGGAACTGGATTTGCTGCGGGAGCTGGAACATGGACTAGAACGCGAGCAACTTGGAGTTGTTCCATGGTGTTTCGTAGGTTGGCATTCTCTTGTTGTAGCTGTTGCAGCATGGCAACCACGTCGTGCATCTGGATGTTGGAAGCGTCACCAATCTTGGTAGTGGACTCTCGTCAAATTGTTGCGGACGACAACCCACACAAGACTCGGAATAGCACTCGAAGCTCCAAAACTAGAAGTAGTAACACTCGAAGCAAGAAAGCTGGAAGTAGTAACACTGGAAGTAGTATTGATACTGGAAGAGCAAGTACAATTGGTGTTGGCGAGAATGAGGGACAATGTCTCGAGGCTCTCTATTTATATTGCTAGGACACTACTGGGAAACTCTAAAGTTGGAAAGTTGACATCGCCTCCAAGTCGGGAAAAGTCCGCACCGTCATTATTATTATCACGTCCGTGACATTTAGGGAAAAGTTCGCACCGTCATTATTATTATCACGTCCGTGACATTTAGGGAAAAGTCCGCACCGTCATTATTATTATCACGTCCGTGACATTTAGGGAAAAGTCCGCATCGCCTCCCAGTTGGGAAAAGTTCGCATCGCCTCCCAGTTGAGAAAAGTTTGCACCGTCAACACCAATTGTACTTGCTCTTCTAGTATCAATACTATTTCCAGTGTTACTACTTCTAGTTTTGGAGCTTCGAATGCTATTCCGAGTCTTGTGTGAGTTACTGTCCGCAACAATCATTATTACTATCATGTCCATGGCATTTAGGGAAAAGTCCGCACCACCTCCCAGTTGAGAAAAGTCCGGATTATCACTGTTACTGTCACGTCCGTGACATTTAGGGAAAAGTCCACACCGCCTCCCAATTGGGAAAAGTTTGCATCATCACTATTATTGTCACGTCTGTGACAACTTTGCATATTTATTTCATCGGTAGCATATGTACCTCCGAGTATAATCACCTCATATAATAAAAAATAGAGGGCCAAAAAGTTGCCTCACACTAGACCATTAAAAATCCTCAAAATTTGAAGATTCCCATACATTGTATTCCATATATAATCACATTGACGCACTCCCAAGTCCCAAGTTAGGCCGAAGATGGGCCTTGATTTCTAAAACAGTGGAATTGTGGGAACTTGAGGGCACGCTCCTAGTTCTTAGCACTAAAAAGGGTAAAGGGGCGTGCTGAAGCTTTGGGATGGGACTATTAAGAGGACAAGTTTTATTTACTTACTCGAACATGCATCAAGCCAACCAACAAGTTGGTTAGTTCGCATTCTCAAGCACCCTTGGTGCTAGGACAAGCCATGGGCAACTCTAGATTCACAAAACTCACCACAGCCCAGACTTGGGGGAAGCCACCACCTTCCCCCATATGGTATTTTCTGTGTTACTCCATGGCACCCACATCCAAGTGGCTTTTTGTCTCGAGACTCCCAAGGAGGAGTCCCAAAACTGTCCCAGTTTGGACTCTCGGGACTTTGTGAGTTCATAATTATTTGTTCAGACCTTCGATTGGGATGAAGTCTAAAGAAAATTTATAGCTCTCCTTGAGAGCTTTCTAACAGTGTGTTGCACTCCACTTACACACACCAGGGTCAGGTCGATTCCTAACTTTTAATAATCGAGAGTCAAACTGCCAGTTTGACTCTTGGCCCTTCTTTTTGCCATAACTTGTGCTGCAAATGTCCAAATGGATCATGCGAGGCCATTTTTGACATCTACACTTCAATAAATTTCCAATGACATGAAGAACACCTCAAGGCAAGGTGTTTTGACCCCTATAATCAAGCTCTAAAATTTTGGGAGTCCCGGAGGACTCCCAAGTCCCCATTTCGAGAATGTGAGTGTCATCTTCACATTCTACCAAAAGTGGAGTTACAACACACATTTACTCTTTTGAAAAATAATGTGGTAGATTTTAACTATTTTATGTTGCTAGGAAGTCCTTGACTTAGAGATGCAAAGGTTACACATGACTGGGGCAACAATGTCATTATTATTCAATGTAATGGAATAATAAAAACAATATTAGTTAACATGAAATTAGGAGCAAAGACTAGAAGGCCCCGAGTACTTGTTTGTTATGACTTGATGGAAAGGTTAATAAATGAAAAAAAAGATCTAATCTTTGAAACAAAACCATAAATATTCTCAATTGGCACAATTACACTCTAAGAATAAACAATTACATTGTTAAGTGTTGGTGTCTTAGAAATCAAAAGCATTGAGGAATTTAATCTAAAGAAAAGGACATTAGATCAAACAACTATAGAAGTGGTACCTTCAACAATGAAATTAAAAGACTTATGTGTTAAACCAGAGGTTTCATTGAACGTGACACGTTATTGGCAATAGTTAGAAATGAAACACCCATTTACAACAAATTTTAATATATATATATAATTTATACTTATTTATTTTGGGCCACAAGTTTATGGTGAAAAAAACTTTTTACCTTTGACAAGGTTTGTTGCAACCCTAACTTTGGGCTTGCCGCCAAGGCAAGGGCTTGCAAGCGGGTGGACCAAGAAGGAAACCCGAGAGTCACATTTCATGCTCCCGGGAGTGTAAGAGAGTGTGAGGGAATGAACCCTCACACTCCCAAGAGAGCTCCCACTTTGGGAGTTAGAGTCTCGATGGACTCTCGGACCTTCAAAGAGCCATTGTAGGGGTCAAAACCCATGGGATTGAAAAGTTCCTTATATTATTGGTAAGATCTTTAAACTTGGATCTCTAAAATGGGTTGGCATGACCCATTTGGACACTTCTAACACAAGTTATGGCCAAAAGAACGGTGAGGAGTCAAATTGCCAATTTGATTATCAACCACTAAAAGTCAAAAATCGCCCCAATTTCCTTGTGTGAAGGTTGCCTGCAACATACCATTGAAAAGCTCTAGACAAGGGCTACAACTTTGTTTTAAACCTCATCTCAATCAGAGGTCTACACACAAAGTTATAGGCCCCCAAAGTTGCAAGAGTCCCATCTTTGGGACCACTTGGGAGTATTGGGACAAAATGACATTTGGGTGCTGGTCATGTGGCCAAGCAAAAAGTATAGTATAAGAAGAAGGTGGTGGTTTCCCCCAAGTCTAAGTCGTGGTGAGTCTTGTGAATCCATGTTTGCCCATGGCTTGTCCATGCACCAAAGTGTTCCAACTACGCACTAACCAACTTGTTGTTTAGTTTGTGCAAGTCCGTGTGAGTGATTAAAGTGCTTGTTAATCGTCCTAATCCCATCCTGGAGCTTTAGCATGCCCCTCTACCCCCAAGTGCTACGAGCCAAGGAGCGCACCTCAACTCCTTATCTTTCCACTGTTCACCTTTGGTCTTGTAGTTGAGTCCATTAAAAAGCTTGGGGGTGCGTCAAGGTTTATCTAAAAACCTATTACCATCATAGTCAGGATGATATTCAAGTGGATGCAACACCAACAAAAATACAAGTACATATTCTTTAGATAGCAAGTTGGATGTTGATTGAATAACAACTTATTATGTTGAATCTTGGTACAGAGGCAAATCCACAATACACACTATTACAAAATTTGGGTGTAGTTCACTAGACCAATGAGTTCACTATAACCAGTGAATTCACTCAAAATCTAGTGAAATTGCTTGGCGTACATGGACACTTTTTGTTGTAGTGACATCAAGGCTAATTCATAATTGACAAAGGAGAAGACTAAAGAACTTTAAATGCTACTTAAAGAGTTTAAGGATGTATTTTGCTTAGACTTACAAAGATCTAGAAAACACACCTCCAAAATTAACTCAACACAAAATTGAGTTAGATACCTCAATACCACTAGCACATCAAGCAAGGGATTGAACCCTAATTATGTTACAATTATCAAATAGGACACTAACAAATTATTCACAATTGGATTCATTCAACTAATAGAGGAGGCTACATGGTTATCACCTGTAGTGGTAATGCCTAAAGAGAATGGAAAATTGAAAATTTGTGTGGATTTCATAAAGTTGAATAAGGCAACCAAAAAAAATCCTTATCCTTTACCATTTTTTGATGAGGTATTAAACATTGTAGCAAGGTATGAAGCCTATTCATTTTTAAATGGATATTCAGGATACCATCAAATTTCTATAGCCTTTGTGGATACATACAAAACAACTTTTGAAATAGATTGGGGAGCTTTTGTTTGGATGGTGATCCCATTTGGTGTAAAAATGGGCCACCAACTTTCTAAATAACACTTAGACTAGTTCGTGAAGATATTTTTAGATGACTTCATAGTTTATAGTGATATGGAAAGTCATTTAATGAAGCTTAGACTTTGATTTTAAAAATGCAAAGAATATGAAGTTAGTTTCAATCTAGAGAAATGTGCCTTTATGGTATTTTCAAGTTTAATTTTAAGGTTCATAGTTTCCAAGGAAAAATACTAGACCTTAAAAAGGTTAAGGCAATAATGAATATGCCCACAACATATTCAAATATTTAATGGTATGGCTTAGTTTCATCAAAAAATTTGCTTTTATCATGGCGTTAATCATTAAATTGATGAGGAAATTAAAACCTTTTATATATACCACAATAATGTCAAGAAGCTTGCAATAAGATAAAATAGAAGTACATGGAAGCACCAATTCTAATACCTCCAAATTGGTAGTTGGAGTTTCATGTGCACACAAATGCATCGTTGTTGGTAGTGGGTGCAATGTTGGCACAAAACCCAACTAGTAAGTATGACCAATTTATAAAATATGCCTCTAGATTGTTAAATAAAATAGAATATAATTATACTACTATAGAAAGAGAAGCCTTATTAATGGTTTATGTTTTGCATAAGTTCAAACATTTTTTATTAGGAAATAATTTTTTTTTTAATGTAGACCATATGGCTTTGGTGTATTTGGTCAACAAACCACATGTGTCAAGAAGGATAGCAAGATGGTTGTTGTTATTTTTAAAGTATGAATTCACATTAGTTTATAAACCTAGTATAACACATGTAGTTGTTGATATTTTATCCAAATTGCCCGACAATTCATAACCATTAGGTGTCTTAGATCAGACTATGGATGCATCATTAATTTATGTAAAAACTATATGGATGTGGGAAGTAAAAACCTATTTAGGGATAGGGTAGATGCCAAAAATTCTAAACTTAACTGAAAAACAAAAGTTGACTAGAAAGGGAAAACCCTTTACTCTAAAAGAGGGAATTATGTACAAGGTGGGATAAGACAATAAAATATGTAAATGTTTGACCCCTTCAAAAGCATAGATTGTTCCAAAGGAATTACATGAAGGAGTGGCTGGCAAACATTTTGCTATAGATATTATTGCAATGAAAATTCCGGATGCAAGATATTGGTTGCCAACTTTATTCAAGGATATTCATGATTTTTGTAAAAGTTGTGATAATTATTAGAAAATTGGAAGATTGAAAAAAATATATGGCCAAGTTGGTAACAACACTTCCAAAAGAACCTTTTATGAAGTAGGGTCTAGATTTTATAGGTCTAATAAAACCAATAGGAAGATTAATAGGAAACAAATATATTTTAGTAGTTATAGATTATGCAAGCAAGGGGGGTAAAGGCAAAGGCATTCAAAACCAATATTGTAATAGTTATAGCTAGATTCTTATATGAGTATATTTTGATCAAATTTGGATGCCCATGGATTATAATTATAAATCAAGGGGTACATTTCATTAGTGTCACAACCCTAGCCTTGGGCTCACCACCAAGGCAAGGGCTTGCAAAGGTGCTGGCCGAGAGGGAAGCCCAAGAGTCACATCTCATGCTCTTGGGAGTGTAAGAGAGTGTGAGGGAATGAACCCTCACACTCCCAAGTGAGCTCCCACTTTGGGAGTTGGAGTCCCGATGGACTCCCGGACCTTCAAAGAGCCATTGCAGGGGTCAAAACCCATTGGATTGAAGAGTTCCTTATATCATTAGAAAGATCTTGAAACTTAGATGTCTGAAATGGGCTTGCATGACCCATTTGGACACTTCTAACATAAGTTGGATGCTCATGTTGTCATTTATTGTGATAACATCAATAGCATACTACTTGCTAACAACTCGATCTATCATGCTAATACAAAGCACATTGAGGTGCACTACCATTTTATTAGAGAAAAAGTTATAGGAAAAGAAATTGACCTTATTGATGTCAATATTGAAGACCACGTTGTCGACATTTTCACAATGGCTTTAAGTACAGACAAGCTAAAGAAGTTTTGACAAATGCTTAGTGTACTAGAAGTGGATTTGAGCTTGAGGGGGAGTGTTGAGAATTCAAGCTCAACTAGTTAGGTTTCATTAGTTATTAGAGTAGGAAAGTCACAAGGTTGAATTACTTTCTTTACTTATTTTAGTTTGGTTATTTGTGGTTTGGTCTTGTAGTTAAATACCTTGGTGTTGATGGTTTATTTTTTATTTTTTTCATTGCACAAGTTTGTGTATTTCATGTGACAAGAACCTTGAGGAGTTATTGATGTTATGTTTTGTGTTGTGAGCATCGTGTTATAGTTTCCTTTCAATAAAGTTTTATGTTTGCACTTGAGTAGATCTCCTATTTGTTAACATGAAGGAATAGCCAAAAGAGAACCCAAAAAGGATGTATGCAATTATGCCATAGTCCTTGAAGTTCTATTTCAGAAGTGGTTTCCATTAGATGGAATAGAATCACAAAAGAGGAAGAAATAGACGAAACTATCTCAAAAGGATAAAAGAAGAAGAAATAGTCTAAGGGAGAGGTTCATTAAGAACAAAAGGCCTCTGAACCCTACACACATTTATCCTAAAAAGGATAAGTAGCTAGAAATTATGACAACCAGAAAAGTAATTCTGATGTCTTAGTATGATGATGATGGGGAGAGAGAAACTTTATAGAAGAGGTAGAGAAGACAAAAGGATATTACAATGAGAGGCATTATTGATCCTCAACAAGTAGTAGAATTGTTGAGGAAGTAATAACAATAAAATCGAAGACAAAAGGAGAAATCCATATATCCTAAATCTAATCCAAGATTACCAATTTCTCCCAAGCACGAACAAAAGTCAGTTCATCATGAGTATCAAGATAGCCCAAGAAGGAGCCACAATTTCAAGGACAGTAGTCAACAGAGGTTTAAATATAATATTTTGACTAGGATCCACCAAAAGTCCAACAATTAGTTCCATCACCACATAATAATGAAGGTATGTTGCCTTCAATACCAAGTTCTACAACAAGCATGAATGTAGTTGGAGAAGTCTAGATTGCATAGAAGTTTAGGTTCATCAGGTATAAGTTCCAAGGGTCAGACTCCTAGGTTTAATACATTAAGGTCTATGCAAGGGCTAGAAGCATAATTGGATGAGCACAAAAGAGTTGATGCTAAGTTTCAACATGTAGCAGAATACAATTTATAGATGATAAATATTTTGCTTAAACTTTCTAATATGGAGATAAGAACAAGCAGATTATAGAGGAGAAAGATATATTTGTCCAAAATTTGCAAGGAGCTTTGGAGAAGGAACAAAAGCTCAAGGTAGAGTTACAAGATAGGATTAATGAAAATATTCAAGTATTGGCAGAACTCTAGGCAACTAGGCAAAAGATTAATAATATGGAGAAATAAAGCAAGGATTTGGAAAACATCAGAATGGAAGGAGATTCCTTGCAAGCAACTTTAAAGGAGACATATGCCAATTACTGGGGTTTGAAAATAAAGAAGGATACTATGAGTATAAATTATAACAAACTTCATAGGGATTAGATGCACATGGAGGAAACTCGCTTGAAGTAATAGAAGCAGGTGCAAGAGCTTATAATGGATAATGCCAATGAAATACAAAGGCAAGCTAACCAGAGGTATACATAAATGGATAGAAATTTGAAAAAACAGCTAGCCTATAATGAAAGTTGAATAAACTTTTGGAGGAGATTCAAAAAACAAAACCCTTTAATTATGATATTATTTTTACATAAAACAATGAATTCAAGAAGCAAAATATTTTGCTTTAGACAAAACTCACTTGGCACTATCAGTGGAGGAAAAAGATGTAGACTTATGTTGGGATGCAATAGATGACATTGTCTAGAAGGATATTGGGAGGTTTGTAGGAAATATGAGAGGAACGAAAGGATGCACAAACACATGATTTTTTAGATGGAAAAAGTTATGCCATCATTTGAATATGAACCTTTAATTTTGTTTCTAGAACGAGAGACTTTAGACGAGGAAGAAGACAAAAGGGATACATATGGGGTAGGACCATCAAATATAAGAATTGAAAAATAACCAAAAGACTTTAGAAGAGGAAAGGATAGCCCTAAGAGGGAGGTTGCTGAACAAACTCTAGAACAATTAAAATATATTTTGTAAGAAGTTAATTCTTAAGACTATGCATTTGTAGCCTCATAGATAGGGGAGCAGATGTAACTTGAGTAATCTATAATTTAGCAATATCAATAGGGTCAAATTGGGCATGTGTGATAGCTACAACAACATGATATATTTAGATTACATCATATTTGTAATCAAATTAGCAGCTACAAATTATATCAATGTTGCAATAGCAAAAACAAACTCCAATCACATCAAATATGAAGTTATAGTAATAATTACAAGTGACAATTGAATCGCAGTCATAAGAATATAAATCAACCCATCAATAAACAATTGCACAATTATTAACAGAAACATCATAAGAATAACAACAAACTATGTATACAACAAAAAATCTGACAATGTTTCAATTTGAAATACAAGTAGAATAAATTATAAAACATACATAATAGATTGTTGTATAGACAAATCAGATTTTTGAATCACAAGATCAAAAACAATAAAATATTTAGCTCTCTTAACATATTTTTTATCCAAAATTCTAAGAGGTTATTTAGAGTATGGGTGGGGTAATGTTAATGGAGTAGTTACTTGCGATAATTATTAGTTAGTATATTTCTATTTACGTAGTTACTATTTGTAAAAATTATTAACTATATTACATTTTTTTTATCAGCATTTGAATTTGAATAGAACATAGGATTTGTTTATTTTAAAAATATATATTTGGAAAAAAAAAAGATGAAAACCATTGTATCATTGTAAAACATGGAGCTTTAATGGAGTATGAGAAAAATATGTTTTGATTTCTAGAAAAACTTTGTTTCCATAGTCAAAGTTGTTATTTTGATGTTTTTTTATCATACTTTCATTATTGGATTTTAATCTTGAAACTAGTTCTAATTAGATGAATGAGGAAACTTTGTTAATATTAATTTTATTGTATTTTAATTCAGATTTAAATCATAATATAGGATTAGAGGTTCTATATTTACCATTTGTTTATTTAATGTGGGAATCGATTGGTATGGTTCAATCATATAATATCTAAAGAAAGGATATTTTGACAATGAAGTACCTAAAGAGGAAAGAAGTCAAATCGTCATAAGGGCTAGGCCCTACAAATTATATGATGAACAACTATATAAGTTAGGACTAAATGGGGTCCTACAACAATGTTTATTTCCATAAGAGGTGTTTATAGTATTGGAAGATTTCCATGAAGGATTAGCTAATGGGCATTTTGGCATGAATACTATTATTGGAAAAGTATTATTTTCAGGCTATTGGTGGCCCATTATGCATAAAGATGTTGAATTATGTCAAAATTGTGATATTTGCCAATGTTTAAAGCCCATATGGCGAAGTGGTAAAGGGCCATTCAAACCAGTTATGGCATTTGAAACGTTCATGAAATGGGGGTCTTGATTTGATGAAACTAGTCAAATTGGCAACAAGATATATCGAAAATTGATTTATCATAGTAGCAACTGATTATACTGTTAAATGGGTAGGCAAAAGCACTTAAGGACAACATGGCTAAAAGCATTGCTAAATTCATTTATGAACAAATTATTATTCAATTTGGTTGCCCAACCCATCTTGTAAATGACCAAGGTAGTCATTTATGAATAAAACTATTGAAATACTTGTGGAAGAATTTAAGATTTCACATCATAAATCAAATATCTATTATCTACAAGGGAATGGGCAAGCTGAGTCAACTAACAAAACATTGGGTAAAATATTAGCCAAACTTGTAAATGCAAACCAGATAGATTGGGATGTAATGTTAGTCACTGCTCTATGGGCATATTGAATGGCTTATAAAGTGACAACTCAATATACACCTTTCGAATTAATTTATAGTATTCAACCAGTTATGCTAGAAAATTTTGTGGTACCAACTAAAAGAGTTCGTGGTTTATCACAAGAAGATGTAAACAAAGCTATTTAGGTAAGGATGGAGGATTTATTTAGATTGGATGAAACTTGTTGGCATATTCAACTACTACGCAAAGAATAGAAAGATGAACAAGGGAAGATAAAATTTTTAAAGGAAAGTTAGTACTATGGATGCCTAAAGGTACAAAAATAAAAGGAGGTAAATTTACATTACCTTGGAAGGGTCCTTCTAAGATATAAAAAGTGTTTGATAACAACATTGTGGAGTTGTCAATCACAAGTGATGAGGGAATAGAAAGAATAAACATTAATAAAATAAAGGTTTATCATCGTAACCTACCAACCAATGTAATAATAGTAGCTATTTATACAAGACCTTGTGGTAAAATTGGAAATAGGCATAGAAAGAAAACCAAACTTAATTTACCATTTAAATTGTATACCAAACCAAAAAAATTGTCGTGGATTAACCCAAAAGTAGAAAAACATTTAATGAATAGGATATTGAGTGGATTGGAGGGGAAGATTCAAGAAGATGCATACAAAGAATTTCTAAAAATGTAAGAGCAAGAAAATTCAATTATAAAGGATGGAAAAAGAAAACAATATCATTATATCTAAAGAAATTATGTAAATGAAACATAGGACAATAAAAATAGAAAAGTTGGTGTAGAACCTAGGCTAGTTCATGCGAAGAAAATGGTGCATGGTATGCTCAACATGCCCATGAATGAGTCACGTCATGTATGGCTTCTAAAATAGTTACTGTGTCCTTAAGAATTAGCAAAATTGAAAGAGATCAAGCACAAATACCATGTGTGGAAAGATTATTTGGGGAGAGATAATGAGCGGATTGCCAAATGGAATGCAAGAGCAATAGAAGTGCATGAAATAAACATTTGTAGTAAAGCAATAGTTGCAAAGCAAGGGGTGTTAAAAGATTTTTAGTTCAAGCCATACACTATAAAAGGTATAGTGTATGCATAAGAGTATGCATGGAAACAACATGCTTATCAATTTGCAACCCCAAACAAACAAAGATCTTCTTATTAACCATTAGACCAGAAAGTGAAAAGGACTAAAGAAGAAGAAATTGGAAGTGAGGAAGATAGTAGTTATGGAGTGACAATGCTTGAGATTTTTGATTTCGAGGACATGTGGACTTTTAATCACCCACATTTAAGCATGAAAGATCATTGGGAGAAACTCCGTTGAGTGGAGGTGCCTATTGATAAAGGAGAATTTCAAATGTAAATTTTCAACATTTCGTGAATAATGATGGATTTTTATGTATGTTATGCTATTGATTTTTGTTGAGATATGAAAGTTGTCGGGAATGTTGCTTTCTCAATAAAATGTAGTTTGTTTTCTAGAAAATATTTCCCATAATTTCTAACACCTAATGAAATCTAATATAACCAACATTAATAAGATCCTTTTTGCAACATGTTCTAACTATGCTTAATAATTATTCCTTTGAATTTTGTTTTTCTTATTAAGATTTCATCACAAAAGTAGTTCACACAATTTGATTATGTAAAGTATGGATTATATATCCTATCATTGATCTGACATTTATTGCCATATTCCAATGTGCTTATTCTGACCTTAGATGTAACTGTTGTTCTTGACCTATTTGTATGAGGCTATTACCTTATCACACTATGCCCTCTTCCACCCATTTTTTTTGCAATGTTTTTTTTTGGATTTTTGCACATTGCATAGACAACAACCTTGTTTATGTTAACATGACTACCAATTCCAATATGATATTCATGTTCTTTTAATGTTTTGTTGCAATCGATTTGTTAAAGTTTTTTGGTGTCTACTCATTTTTTTTCTTGTTCATATGTCCTTCCAAAAGCTAATATTTCTTGAATGAAACATAATTTTGTTTTCTAACAGTTATTTATATTTTCCCTCACTTTTTTGTTTATTTCCAAGCCTACATCACATTTATGTAGTTCACATAATGTGTTGGAAATTGTAGAAATTTTAAGTTGGGTCTCCACTTAAACAACTTTCAAAGTGATCATTTTGTCCCAAATTTTATTCTCTGCACCATGTTCCATCAACAAATATTATGTTTGGTTACAAGCACATAAGTTTTACAATTTTAGTCTAACTTTTATTACTACACTACATGATTTTATTGTTTGTGGTTTTCAATGTTGTTGTGCTTTGTCCAATTTCATATTCAACTTGCCCCCTACTTGGATTATATTTCCCCGATTCCACCTCCTCTTCCTCTCTTCTTCTTCCAAACCCTTCAAAATTTACCCTGGTGTTTGATTATGTTCTTACTTGTTCAAATACCCCTAAGTTCCTTCACTAATACTTTTATGCCTTTTGTAACATGGTGACGATTAATGTTCCTGGTTGCTTCAACCTCACCATCATGGTAGATGATTTAAGGATGACCATTGTCTATGAACATTGTCTGTGCACTATGTTTGCTTTTCAGTCAAGTTTTTAACATATATTTAAGGACATTTTGTATGATTCTAATAACTTTATTTCAAGTTCTCAATACCAAATTCCTATGACCTCTTCGCAAGGGAGACAATAGGTGGTTGGTTGTGGTCGTTATCGCATTGTTAGTGATAGCTTGGTTCATAATTTTTAGGAAACCATCCTTATGGCAAAAATCGCAAGTTATATGGTCAAGATTATGAAGCAAGAACTCAAAATTGATGACATTTTCCCTCAATGTTCTAATGCTCTTGCATCCTCTTTTTTCATTGAATTATCTAATTCCTCCTTGGGTGAAGATTTAACACCCCTTCCTTTGTCAACAAAATTGTCGAAAGGCATTATTTAGTCTGATGCCTCCTTGTCGTTAAAACCATCCACCCCTATGGGGAATATTCAATATGTTGTCTCTTGGTTATGTGCGATGGTGTTACTAGGACACATTTTAAAGTTATGAACTTTGGATTATGACAAGATCCTTATGCAAAAAATCCAATTATTACCAATTACTTTTCACGGGGATGTTTTGTTTGAATTGTCATTGATCCACTTGAATGTTCAGAACCTTTCCCAAATGCAAGGCATTAACAAAAAATACGATGGCCATGCTTGGTGTAAGCTGGTCACAAGTAATATAAAAAAATTGTTTGGGCTTAGCTTCCATCTAGGCTTAGGAAGGTTCATTACTTGGGTCACTTGTGGTGCATGTAAGATGATTGTGAAAACTTTGCGTGTTTTGCCACTCGCAATGAAACATTCTAATGCAGTGAATGTGTTCACATTCTAGCCTTAGGTCAAATGATAATGATTTTGTCCACTTCTTTGCTTGGATGCAAATTTTGTCATTATCCTCTCTTTTGTGTCACCAATTATAGTGGGATTTCTTACATTGTGCATAAACTTCAATCTATGTCAAGGGCGATGATTCATCTTAGTATTCACAGCCATCTTGTTACAAATGAAAAATGTTGGGAGTCTGTCAAGGAGACTAGAAGGTTGATCGCAGAGGAGATGGATCGCATGTCTAATGCAAAGATCTCTTCAATTTCCCTTACTGCTAATAAGACGTTTTTGGCAAATTACTTGCTTGATGATTCTAGTGATGGTAAATGGAGTTCTTTAAGGTTGAGCAATTAGAGCACATCCAAGACAAGTTTTGTGAACTTAGCTCTCTTAACGTTCGTAACCTTATTGCTTCTTTCAAGCATCATTCAAGAGTTAGCTAGATTGACAACATACTTGAATTGAACTCCAAAAGTTGGTATGACTACATCTAAAAGTGTTGTTTCCCAAGACAAATTCATGGACAAAAGGTGTTCATTTTCAAGATAGCAGTTTGTGACATGCAATTTGAAGACATGGAAACTCAACAATTTATGTGGACAAAGCTTAATGAAATGATGCTAAAGCATGGGTTTCCAAAACCCAATTTCAAGGGATTCATGGTTGATAGCGCATAAGCCAATTGGAACATAATCATAATTGTTTATGGTTTGGGGGACCCTTTTGTCAAGATGGATGATAAGGAGCACAATTGTTTATTCCATTGGACTCAATCACTCAATAAAGACGCCAAAAATTTGATCAAACTTGAATTGCAAGATGAACATAAAAGTTTTTTGACACCGGTATAAGAATGCTACATCCCTTGGGGATGTTGACTATCATTATGTTCTAATTTGTTCTAAATGGCTTTCATTTGGGGTTGGTTCTAAGGCAAGTGTCCATGAACTTAGTAATTGGATTAGCATTTTTGTGTCAAACAATGGGGAGGTTTCATGGTCCATGTGAGTACTTCTTCTATGAACTTCCTATGATTTCCCTTTTATTTTTTGCATTCAAAACTGTAAGATGTCCATGTTCATTGAACTTTCATTTGCAGTCTATTTCCTTTTTTATTATAACATTTCAAATTTTGTTTATGTTTCCTTACTTTTGATCTACAAAAGTTTAACGATGAAGAATAGGCGGACATGCCCATTTACAATCTAGTCAAAATTATGCACAACCTCCAATTTTAACAATCAGGGAATTGCGACACTTCTTTATGCATAGTGACATTTGATGATTACGTTTAGACTTTCAAACAATGTACATTGTATAGAAAATACTTACAAGAGGGTTTAACTGGTCATGGATTCAATAAAAATGAATTATTGTCGAGGAGGGCTAATGGTCTAATGATTTTACTAGACTAACAACTATTGTGGCAAATTACATGTTCAAAGCTTCTTTTCTTATCACACTCCACACCTCAAAGGGAGGAGGTTTTTGGGTTTGCCAAGTGACCCATTAATTGTCTTCGTGGTGTAGAGAATGATTTTCATCATCCTAACTGACGCACTCCCAACTCCTTGAAGGACTCAAATGTGAGTCGAAGTGAAAGACAGCGGAAGAAGGAGGAGTCGGGATGCGCTCCCTAGCTCACAACACTTGGAGGGGTAGAGGGGTGTGTTGGAGCTCCGGGATGGGACTAGGAAGAATTGACAAGCTTATTCACTCACACGGGCCTGCACA
>Ga0209208_10002695_pt1 | contig 25502 bp, 22 predicted proteins | sample S1TSphfallax_3_FD_187694 | JGI IMG/M metagenome (GOLD analysis project Ga0209208, IMG submission 187694) | Host-associated microbial communities from peat moss isolated from Minnesota, USA - S1T2_Fd - Sphagnum fallax MG (SPAdes) (version 2) | ecosystem: Host-associated > Plants > Peat moss >...
ACTAAAAAATCAAAAAAGCCTTGCCTTTTCTTTGCATGTAGGTTTGCATGTAGTTTATTGCGACAAGGAATGAAACAAATAATTATCAGCTTGGAAAATTCAGATGTAAAGGCAGCCGAAGAATTTGGGGACAAGGCGAGCATTGCAAAAGTTAGTAGCAATTAAAGCTCTTGTGAAGCAAGGTTTTATTAATTTATTAATTATATATTTATATTTATAATTATAATTTTGATATTGAAAATTTGGTGAAAATTTTTCCGCTAAAAAAATTTATATATATTTAAATTTTTTTTTACATTAATAAAAACCTAGATCTTTGATTTTTTTGTTTTTGGGGTCCCATCTTTTGTACATTGTAGGTGTCAGTGGATAGTATCACACATCAACTTGCACAAGGTTTTGAGCTTGTGACAAAGGATTCGGACGAAGATGCGGCGTATGCATTGATAATCGATGGCAAGGCATTGATTTACGCCCTTGCGGACGACATGAAAGACTTGTTCTTACGTCTAGCGGTTTTATGCGCATCCGTTGTTTGTTGTCGAGTGTCACCCAAGCAAAAAGCTTTGGTAACAATTCTAGTCACTAATTTCCTAATTTGGAATTATTTTTTATCACTTTTAACATATTCTTCAACATAGACAAAAAAAACCAAAAAAAATCCAATATTTAAACAATCAACGTGTTGATTAAAATTTCCAATTTTTTTGAAACAATTATCAATATTTTAAATAATATTATATTTTTTCAAAAATGGGAAGAATATTCACACGTCAAAATTAAAATTTGAATTAAAAATAGATCTCAACTAGTTGCATTTTCAAAAATTAAGTTAATAGATAAATTAAATTAACAAATTAACTTAAAACTTAAACACCTCAACTTCGGAATACAACAATTAATGACTAATTGATAAGCTTGGACTAATAATCAACAAAGCCTAAGCCTGGAAATCACATAATTCCTTTACCCCCAAGAAAAGAAATTTTCCAATGGCTCTTAGCTCTCATGCCCAACTTCAATTGGTTTTTCAATCTTCATAATTCATAATTATGTAACTCTTTTGAATTAAAAAGGTTAGGGTTTTAGAATTAAAAATTATGAATTTTGATGAAGTTTTTAATTATGAATTATGAACTATGATGTGATTACAAACATTGTGAAAAATGATGAAATTTGCTATTAAGTTGTTAATTAAGTTTGTCCCTTCTCTCAAATCTTACACAATATGTCATTTATTTGGTTTTATGACCTAATAATATATATCAACACCTAACATACCAAGTTCCAACCCATGGTTTGTAGATAACTAGGTTGGTCAAGGTTGGGACGCGCAAGGCGACATTGGGCATAGGGGATGGTGCTAATGATGTTGGCATGATCCAAGAAGCTGATATTGGTATTGGCATTAGTGGTGTTGAAGGAATGCAAGTAAAAATTTCACTACAATTAAACTATGAACATGGCGGGGTGGGAAATTGGTCAATTATATTTCATAAATTGAATTATGACATGATAGTAATTATATATTAATAATTAAATAATAATAATTTTGCGCTTTTGTGTTGTAAAAAAGTTGCTAAAATTTAGGAAAAAAATTTAAAATTGTCCAAAGTTCTAAAGTGACAAAATTTGTTGAAGTTTTTTTTTTTTTCATTGAATACATATATCATCATATTTTTAGAGTTTCAAAAATCATTGTTGATGCATGGATTGTTTTGAGGAACAATGTTTGATCATGGCAGGCTGTTATGGCTAGCGATTTTGCAATTGCCCAATTTCGGTATTTGGAACCATTGCTCATGGTGCATGGCCATTGGTGTTATAAGCGTATTTCTCTCATGGTACAATTAATCTCATTAGTTAACACAAAATGCAAAATTGCCTTCAAGTTTTCATTCATCGTTGTTCAAACAACACATGAACCCAAATTCATATTGTCTTGGGACTACGATAAAGCCCTAGGGTTAGGGCATTCCCGAAATAAGGGCCCTAGGATAGGTGGTAGCCAAAGTCCAATGTCACGTCTTAAGAATGTGCCCCAACCCTTTGGCTTTACCTAAGGTTATCATGAACCTAAACATGGGTAGATCATGAGGCATATGAAGGAACGGGATATTTTGCCTACTCCTTAAGAGTTGAAGAGATCTTATGCCTATACTTAGGGATCATACTCATAGGCATAAGATCACCCTAATCCTTGAGGAGTAGGAATAATTTGCATCCTTGCTTGAGGAGGGATCCTATTCATGGATATAGAGTGTTGTCCAAATACATGTTCCCAATGCTTTATATTGTTGAAACCCATCTTGTGTGCTTTTTTTTTGGGTCTCTTGTATACCTTAAATATTTTATTTTATTTCTAAAGTATTTTCAAAGATTCTTCAATTTCCTTCACAAAATTTTGATTTTTTTGAATTTTTCTTTTTGAAAATTTTAAAATTTTATGAAAAAAATATAATTAGTGTTGAATCTTTTAAGGGAGACTATGGTACTTTGCTAAACAAAATCGGACTTGGTTGTAGGTTTGTTATTTCTTTTACAAGAACATCACCTTTGGCCTTACTATCTTTTACTACGAAGCATGCACAAACTTCTCCGGGCAGACCGGGTATAACGATTGGTATATGTCCCTATTTAATGTCGTCTTCACGTCTTTGCCTGTTATGGTGTTGGGCATTTTTGAACAAGATGTCGCCTCAAACATTTGTTCAGAGGTTAGTTTTAAAATTAATAATATATATATATATATATATATATAATATTAATATGGTTGATTAAATAATAATAATAATAATAAAATTGATCAAATGACTTTGGGTTGATTTTAATGATATTGATGCAAGTGTATTTTTCCACCTAGTTCCTTGTGTTTTCTCTCTATCTATGTGAGGCTTATCTCACACATGTTGGGAACATAGTTAGAGCCATCCATCCATCCTACAACCTTAATTTCATGCAACTTAACTCTATACAACAACAAGAAGAGGAGTGCATTTTCATCCCTTAGTGTAACTTGAGTAGGATGTTGTGACATTTTGATGTTCTATTCTAAAATTGGATGAAAAATTGTGGGTTGTGTTGGTAAACTTGTCTTTGAAGTTCCCAGCTTTGTACCAACAAGGCCCGCACAACTTATTTTTCCGTTGGTCTCGAATATTAGGATGGATGTTAAACGGTGTTTATAGCTCGCTTGTAGTCTTTGCGATTGTCACAATCGCCTTGAAACTTGAGGCGTATGACATCAAAGGCCATAACGCGGGGATGGACGTGTTGGGTGCCACAATGTATTCGTGTATTGTTGGGGTGGTCAATTTCCAATTGTTTATGACTCTAAGTTATTACACATGGATTCAACATGTAGTTATTTGGGGTAGTATATCCTTTTGGTACGTATTTTTGGCCGTCTATGGGTCGTTGCCTTCGACGTTTTCTACGACCGCATACAAGGTTTTGGCCGAAGCTCTTGCTCCGGCACCAATCTATTGGCTTCTCATTTTGTTGGTTCCGTTAACATGCATCTTCCCTTATGCTACTTTTCAATCCTATCGACGAATGTTCCGGCCCATGGATCACCACTTGATTCAAGAGATTCGACATCTACGGAAACATGTGAAAGAGCCCGAAGAATATAAGCACCAAAACAAACAAGCTGTTAGAAAAACATCCATTGGGTTTACCGCTCATGTGGATGCTAGAGTGAGCTTTGAAAGAAAAGCTTCACAGCTTAGTAGAATGGATACAAGTATTACAAATTCTAACAAATGAAAAAAAAAACACCTTAACAACAGAAAATAATCCCAAAAAATCTCGATGGTTTCAAATTAAAACATCATCTTCCAATAGGCAAATTGTCATATAAGAGTAATAAAAAAAAGATTGCTCAAATTTTGATGAGTAAAATATTGTGTGTGTATATATATATATAAATGTGTGTGTGTGTGTGTGTAGAAATCCCAAGCAATTTTTTCTCTAAACAATAGAGTTGTTTGGAAACTCACTCAATTATTGGGCAAGAACAGCCAGTTTTGCATAATAGGGCATCAAATGTGTAACTGGGAATGAAAATTTTACAAAACGAAATAACTGGGATCCAAACTAGTTTTTTCACCAATTGTGGTGGTAAATTGAGTTTCATCGTCTTAAAAACTTTGGTAGAAGACCAAATAAGGAAAACCCCTGGAGAAGTTGTGGTTTTTTTTTTTTTTTTTTTTTTTTTTTTTGGTTTTTTCTTGGCGATTTTGTGTTGTAGCCAAAGTGACAATGATCCATCCACAGGAAGATTTAGCCCAATTTGGCTACAATTTGGCTAATAAATCATGAAACTAAATTCTTTGAAACATCCTTCTACACTTTGGGCTACCCTACTTGAACCATGTATAGAAATCTGGCGATTTTTAATTTTTTTTTGGAGTTCTGGCTATTGAAAATTTCAAAAGGCACATGGTTTGCAGCATTAATTAGCATTAAATGGTGACTGTTCTAGGTGGACTATATAGCATTTTTACAAAAGTTCTACTACAAGTGGCGACCAAGGAAGTGCCTAGGTGAATAGATGTGGCTAATCTAATTATTTTTATTTCGAATAATGGCGGAAAAAAACCAAACTTGGTGAAATTGTTTTTGCCTAGATCTTAGCTGGATTTGAACCGCAGATCTTGAGCTTTCTAGGCGGGAGGAGCCGAAGCCAGCAAGCTACTTGTGAGTGACAACCCCAGTAGGGTTTAGGGTTTAGAGAGAACGAGAGCGGGGCGCTGGAATCGCTGGAACCGGAAGAAGAAGCATCAACAGCGTGAAGATGCTTGTGCGATTCTTAAAACAAACTGCGCTCCAAACTGTCGCTACAGTCACACCCAATTCCAACAAAAGAAAGAAAAGAAAAAAAAGAAAATTCCCTACCACTTTTGCCAGAGTCACTGCCAGGCTCGACGTGATTCTGGATACCGTCAAGCTCCCGCGCAGCAGCAGTAGGCTAGTTAGCAGCAGCAGCAGCAGCAGCAGGGACAGCAGCCTCTCCTCCTCAGAGTGTATGTAGTAAAGGAAGAAGCTCGCAGATAGATCTACCGTGGGTTCCCGGCAATGGGTGGATTTAAACTGGGTATGAATCTTGGTATGATTCTCTTGCTGCTGCTACTACAAGTGCTGCTGCATGGAGCGCAAGCGGTGAACTATGTTGTGGGTGGAGAAACCGTCCAGTGGTCTCTTCCTCAAAGTACTGGGAACAATGCCAGTTTCTACACCACATGGGCGGCAGGCAAGACGTTCACCGTCGGTGACACTCTCAGTACGTGAACTTGTGTTATTACCCCAGCTTGCCACATTTGTTTGTCTTTTGTTGACAGAATTAATGGCGGTAAATCACTAGATCTGAGATTTATTTCTACACCCCAACATAGATTTTTTGAATTTTTTTTTTGTGATCAAGTTCTTTATCAAACTAAAAGTTCTGGTCTGTATAAGCAGGATCAGAAGGACCTCGAGAGTTAGACTGATCGTTTCCAGGATTCTTGAGTTTGGAGATCAGCAGTGCTTACAATATTCTAGATCAGATCTCATGTTTTTTGTTTTTGGGGTTGTTGTTGTGCAGTTTTCATTTACACAGCAGGAGCTCACAATGTGTTACAAGTGCGGTATCCTTCAGACTTCAAAGCATGCAACACTCAAAATCCGATCAGCGTCAATAACTCAGGATATACTGTGATTCCACTCACAATGACTGGTAGTTCATACTTCATGTGTGGCATTCCTGGGCATTGCGTGCAAGGCATGAATCTGGAAGTGGTAGTCATGACACCAGAAGAATCAGCCCCTTCTCCCAACTCTCCGGGCACTGCCAATTCTCCCCTTCCCATCTCCCAGGGTGGTCCCACCTCTCCTCCTCCTACTGCTATAACTGTTGAGGCACCTACTGCCCAACAAGGAAATGGCGCTATTCTGCAACCGCCAGCTTCCACGGTAACACTATTCGTGGGCGCTGCTGCTGCTGCTTTGTTGGGGTGGGTGGTAGTGTCCTTGTTTTAGTGTGGAGCTGATCTTGAAGGTTTTCTGTTAGGCATTGATCAAGCAAGTAGGATTCACAATAATTTGTGTGAACCCATCATGATTTCTTTCTTCAGTGGCAGAAAGTTTCAAAGATTGTTGTCAAATCAAAATGTTATGTGAATAAAATTGTCTAAGTGTACAATATTATTATTGCTACAGATTTTTTTCCCTTATCAACAATCTACAACCTCCATTGATCAGGAGCTGATGGAACAAAAGACACTGATTCTTTCTATGAGCTTTTAATATTGTCAAGAGTTCATGGAATCAAAAAAACTCCAATCTTTCTTCCTCCTCGTTGCAAAAAAGGAATAACCCATTTGCAGTGCTTGAATCTTGGTGCTTGATTGCCCGCGACCCACTAATACGCGGATCGATCGTCACACATTCTTCCGCGATGCGCAGAGATTTCTTTCCTTGTGCGCCGACATCGGCATTCATGCGCGCCTCGCACTTCCCTTGCAGGCATATCCTTCTTCCTGGGGTTGGCGACGGAGCATCCAGCGGATGAATTTACATCCATGATAACTGTTTTCATCCATAATCAGCACCATACCATCAAAGCGAGAGAACGAACGAATGAAGAAACATCCACGTTGGTTCGCGTGGTCTATTGTCCAAGAGAAACTAACGGATGACTGTTATCCATGAGAAACGTTCTTTCATCCATAATCAGTACCATCCCACCATAGGAGAGAACGAACGAATGAATGACATCCACGGAGGCTCGCGCGTCTGTTGTCCATGAGAGACGTTTTTTCCAATCGATAAGCAGCCCAGCATCCAATGGATGACTGTTATTTCATCCATAATTAGTAACGTGCCCATTTCAGAACGAACGAACGAACGAATGTATAACATCCACGTAGCTTGATGGACGATATGTTTGAGTAGATCCCGACAGCCATGGGAGATAGAACCGAACGAATGAATGATAACATCCACGTAGGTCCTCGTCCTTGATAATAATCTGGACTTTTGTGGATAACACCACGTGGCAACACGGGGGCGACCCAGAACCTTGGCCAGTCCTTTTTGTGGGGTAATTCTAGTTTCACTTTCCCAAGCTTATGTCTTACCACCGGTAACTCTATCTAGGTGACGGTTGCCAAAACTTACCGCCAAGTTTTACCGTTGTTACGGCGGTAAAAGACAGCGTCTCTTCTCTCTTGTTCTTGTTCAGCGCAGTTGTGTGCAAAGAGCTCAGTTGTTTTGCGAAGGAAAGAGAGAGAGAGAGAGAGAGAGAGAGAGAGAGATCGAGGTCTGCAGACGAGGATCAGTGTATTTTGCAGGCGATTTCGGGAGCATTTTGTTGCTGTTTTGTTGGAGATTGAAGTCCTTTTGGAGCGCGGAGTGAAGTTGGGAAGCCATGGCAGTAGTGGCAGCAAGTGCCGCGGTTCCCTGCACATCCAGTTTGGTAGCAGCAGTACAGACCCCGCCTCGCTGCTCCACCTCTCGTGTCTCCCTGTTCAAGTCGAGTGTTCCACCTCAAAAGGTACGGCGGAATTTGTGCGATTCCATGAGCATTTTCTTTTCTTTTCTTTTCATTTCATTTCTTTTCGTTGCCAGTCCTAATATTATTGCTTTAGAGACCAGAATCCGGAACGTCGAGCAAGCATTTTGGATATGTACCGGCAGAGAGATCTGGAGCCGTCTGTAATTTTCTTCTGTAAATGAGTTTCGTTTCTGTATCTTTCTTTTGGTCCTGCGTTTCTTTGTATGATGCGTGTTGCTGTTGTTTTCAAAATTGCTGTTCCCATGCCATGTTTCGGTTGAGAGATAGGTGATAGATAACACAGGGGAAAAATCAACAACTATTTTGCCATATCTATCTCAACTGCTAAAGGTTGTTTGTCACTCATCATCATCATCAGGATGACCAGCATGATTAGAGTCTAGCATTTGCTGCTAAGGGTTTCTTTGTGCACCTTTGGTGGTCCCCAATTTTTTTGGATAACTTGCTTCTTCATTAATCTATTATATGCTATTCCCCTTTTTCCTTGGTTTCAAGACAGATGATTGACTTGGATTTGAGGTGAAACTCTTAGATAGAGAGGCAAATATTCTCACCAGAAAGTAGTATAATTTTATGGAGGAATGTGTGAAGTTGGTCTTGGTGCAAGCTCGTCCCTGAATTAGGAACCAGGTAGAAGTTTACTGTATGATGTTGCCCCATGCAGCATGCATCAAACTTTGGGACAATAATCCATTGGAACCTGCCATAGTAGTGATCTACAAAATGTTTCTGGTTGGGAGTGTGAAGGAGTTTCTGAACAAGCATTTGTAATTGTCCTGTGATGGCTTGGTTCATCAGCTTGGATTCTTTTCCGACCGAGCCCTTGAAGCTTTCTCAGAAACAAGGTCAGTGATTGCTGTGCGTGGTGGTAACACCACCACCATCCTGGCAGCAGTTGTGACAGAGACACAGACTGCCAAGAAGGTGAAGAAGGAGTCAAGGAAGAATGATGAGGGGTTGTCAACCAATGTCTTCAAGCCCAAGGAACCTTACATTGGCCGCTGCCTTCTGAACACTAAGATCGTGGGTGATGATGCTCCTGGTGAAACTTGGCACATGGTTTTCACCACCGAAGGTTTGTCCCATGTTGAGATATTATTATGTCATTGTGTACACCACAAACTTCTCTTCATTTCTGCAGCTCAGTCATGTGATTTCTGTGTTTCCTCATGCTTTGAGTTTGATAACCTCATTTCGAACGCAAGATTATGTACATGCTATTGCTTCAAAAACCATTCAATTGAATTTCTTGCTAGAGGATGGTCAGTTTGCCTTGTTTGGTCCAGAACTGTTAACATTGCTGATAGGCTCTATATATATCTGTTTTGCAACAGGTAAAGTTCCTTACAGAGAAGGTCAATCTATTGGTGTAGTGCCACCTGGTACTGATGCCAATGGCAAGCCCCACAAGCTGCGGTTGTACTCCATAGCCAGCAGTGCTCCAGGCGACTTTGGGGATTACAAGACTGTAAGCCTGACACCAAACCCTTTTATCTGCAGTTGCAAATGTCACACATGTCCAATGTCCCCACTTGCAAGCAGGTGACTTGTGGAGTTACAGCTGTAACATTTTCAGGTTTGTTTAGGTCATTTGGCACCTGGCTTAAGCCAGCATGTCATGGAGGTGCTCTTGCTTGTTCTGAACAATAGAGATAATGTTCACTGATGTGAAGAATGTTTTGGTGGGTAGGTATCCTTGTGTGTGAAGAGACTTGTTTACACAAATGACAAGGGCGAGGTGGTCAAGGGTGTTTGCTCCAACTTCCTCTGTAATGAAACTTTGCACATCTTTGCCTGTTGATTGACTATCCATCTAGCTTCTGGCCAGTTTCATTCCTTGCAGTAGATGCTTGTTTCAATTGTTTAGATTGGTTATCCCCACTCATACACAGTGAGGATGTAGGTTTCAAGTTTATGATGACTAGTTTGAGTCCATACATGAATTTGTAGGTTGAACTCCCACTCCTCTGTACAGATTTTAACAAAGCAGTTTTGGATACTTGAAAGCACAAAAGTTTCTATCTTTTTCTAATGCATGTCCCACTATAAAACTGATTCCTAAATAGTGTAAGAACAGGTTTTGTGTTTGCCCAAAGCCTTTTAGGGTGAGTCAAACCTTTTGATTGTCCTTTTTGGTTGCTCAATGCATGTGACTAAATTATGTTCTCAGCTATTTGCATGAAGGATTTGTGCTGGAGCTTACCAGTGGAAGTGATCCGGCTTTGTGGATGGCTGACTGAATTTTCAGGTGACTTGAAACCTGGGGAAGAAGTGGCTATTACAGGGCCTGTTGGCAAGGAAATGCTGATGCCCACAGATCCAAATGCCACCATCATCATGGTAATCACTTTGCTAAATCTTTGTAGTTGCTCTCAATTCATGAGCTCTGATGTTTTGGTTTCCTCTGTTGGCCTGAAACAATAGTGGTAAACATATAAAGTTACTTGGCTTCTGACCATTCCTTGCACTAATGTAGCTTACTCCTCATGTGGTTGTACGATGGCAGCTTGCTACTGGAACAGGAATCGCTCCTTTCCGAGGCTTCTTGTGGCGCATGTTCTTTGAGAAGCATGATGACTACAAGGTAAACACTAGTGATGTTCAAACCATTGTGAATCAAACTGAGCTAAGTGAGTAATCACTGATGTGCGAATTGTGCATGGGTGCCATTGTTTACTCATTATCTATACTAAAAACATGGCTAGAAGCTAAATGGACTGCACTAAATTGATTTCATCTACTGGCAACTCTTCCTCATCTCCATGCTGCAGAACATAGAACTGAGTCATAACATGTGTGGTATGCAGTACAATGGATTAGCCTGGCTTTTCCTGGGGGTGCCAACCAGCAGCAGCTTGCTCTACCGTGAGGTACAATACCACTCAATACTCTAGGCCACCTTTGGTCTCAAAGTTTAGGAATGCAGACCAATTTCCTCCAGTGTGGGCTCAGTATGTAATGGCATGAGCCTGGAGTTCAGAGACCATATGCAGCAGCAAGTACTTCAATTGCTGTTCAACTTCATGTGTTTTAGGGAGGACTACAGGCTCTAGTAATGCATTGTTGTGTAGACCACCACAAGTAAATGAGACTTTATTCATGGCATGCTACTAAGGATAGTGACTGGTTTCTTCATTAAACAAGATGCTGCTCCCACAAAAGAATGGATACAAGTACATGGTTGAATCTCAGAAATGAATCTCTTGAACAATGAATAAAAAATGACCTGAAAACCTGCCTTAATTTGTTGCTCTGAATTTTTTTCAGGAGTTTGAGAAGATGCAAGGAGATTACCCTGACAATTTCCGTCTGGATTTTGCTGTGAGTCGTGAGCAAGCAAATGCCAAAGGTGAGAAGATGTACATTCAGACACGCATGGCAGAGTATGCAGAGGAGCTCTGGCAGCTGCTGCAGAAGGACAACACATTTGTCTACATGTGTGGTTTAAAAGGAATGGAAAAGGGCATTGATGACATCATGACCAGCTTGGCCGAGCGTGATGGTAAGCATTTTTACTTCAATCTGGCTTCCAGAGTTGTGACCAAAACTATTAGCCTGAAAGCCATTTTGACAGCCCTAAATGTGTAAAAAACATTTTGGCAACCACCAGTCAGACATACCAACTAACTTTTTAGATCTAATTATCCAGAATCTAATCCAAGTAATTGCCTGTAAACCTTATTCAATCAGTGAAAGACCCACTAACAATTCTGCAATGATGAGCTGGAGGAGAGTTGGATTATAAATGTTTCACATTCAATTAAAGACCTGTGTTGGTCCCATTGTACAGGATGCTGATGGCTTACCATCCACACATTCAAAAACAATGATAATTTTACCATCTAGATGTTAATGAATGTAAGAAATACACAGTAACCAATCAATTATAGTCTCACTGTTACTGCAAGAGTAGCCAAGAGTTTGTTTGAGGGACTCTGATTCATCTTGCAAACTGTACCTTATTTGATAATGCCATGGTGATTGCAGGGTATGTGTGGGCGGACTACAAGAAGCAATTGAAAAAGGGTGAGCAATGGAATGTTGAAGTGTACTAAAAGGTGGATTAACCACAATTTGGAACTTCCTTTGCAACACTCAATTAGGCATCGCTTCTCAAATTCTTAAATGTCAGACTATGCTATGTAAATTACCATAGGTGAAGGCAATTCTTCCAGGTCTGCTACTGTTGCATGGTGCCCCCCTTCTGATTGTTGGAATATTGTTCTTCAAGAGTTGTTTCTATTCAGGTTTGCTACTCTCACATTGTGCCCCCTTTATAAACAGAAATATAATTTGTTGACAAGTCCTATTTCATTGATGTCTCTCTTGGGTTGTGGAAATAACCTTCAAGGTGGGTTGTTTTGCTCTCTAACACAGTTTGCCATCTTGTTCTTTTGCATTTTACACTTTTGTCCAGAGACCATAAGTTCCAAATTGTCAAAATTTTTACTCACAAATGTATTGAGATGCAGACTGTTGCAGGATATCCTGATTTCTCCTCTACAGACCTGAGTGTGGAAGAAGGTCCACATTGAAAAACAGTAGTAATCGTGTTGATCTATCATCTGCTTATTATGTACTTATCTACACCCACTGTTGTGAACTGATGAAATCAGTGTGTAGTCATGGCAGCCGATCAGTCAGGAACTGGTGAAGTCAGTTGGTAGTCATGGCAGCTTGACAATGCTATCCGTGATGAAGAAGGTTATGGTCTGACACTTTGTGAGCAACTGACACTCTCTCATAAGGTTATGGACTTGTGATGGCCACACTTCATTGTCATGTCACCTTGCAGATTGTTGGTCGATGTGGAGATTTCTCTCTACAATTTTGTAGATATATTGTTGTTATCATCTACCTCTTTTTGCTCTCCACAGACTTGGTTATGGAATTTGTGTATTCTACAAAATCAGTTCTGCTAGTTGCTGTCTAGGTATACATCTAGATTCCTCACCCCTTTTTTTCTCACTTCTAACTCTTGCAAATCCTTTCATCTCCGCAAGCTGCAGAACAGGTAGCAGCAAAGTACACTTAGTAAGTATCACAAATCAGTCAGTACTTGTGAGAGGATCACTGTTGACTGGTGTGTAGAGAGATATGCTTGAATGCATGTGGGTCTGCTTCCAGAAACACTCATTCTTTTCGTCCTCAATCAAATCAATAATAGAGAGAGAGAGAGAGAGGGATTTGAGCCCAAATTTTGGAACTTTCTTTCTTCCAAACTCAGTGAGAGGAACAGAAAAAATGGTTTTCTGAATCATCATTTCTAGAGGAAGAAGAAGAGAGTGTTCTATCTACCTACAAGTTAAGATTGAGTGCTCCTCTGCTGGATGATGATGATGATGATGATGATGATCTTCATTCTTTTGTCTCTCTCACACTACATATTTCAAGAGTCGGTCCTTTTCTCTTGAACGAAAGGACTCAAAACACACAAGATCAGAAAGAGATGAAGGCTTTGCCACACACTAGGAGAGACAGCAATAATCATAGCAAAAGAAGAAAAAAAAAAAAACCAGAAAGTATGCATTTGCATCTCTGTCTGATGAAGAAGACGAGGAAGAAGAAGAAGAAGAAGAAAAAGGTGAAAGCAAAAATAGACTCAAAAAAAACTGCGAAAAGGCGTTCAATCATTTTTGCAAAGCGACTGCAGATATGGATGCCTGAGTGAGTGAGTGAGTGATTGCTTTGCTTTGCTTCGTCTTTGTTTATGGATTTTTAGGATTAGCAGCAGATGCTTAAGGAATTGGAGGATTTTGCAAAATGCGATTTCTGCTTGGAAAGATCTTCGCCGTAAGCATTGTTATTGTCCGATTGCGGAGTTGCTAGTGATAAAACAACACACGCACACAGACACAAACAAACAAGGGAATTTTTTCTCCTAATCATCTTCTTTTGACGAAGACTTTAGCTTTGACGATGAGTCTCTTGTGCTTTCGGTCTTCTTCGTCTTGAACGCTAGTGTTTGTTAGTGATAAATAAACAACAACAACACTAAGGGGGGGAGGAACGGGGAAAGAGAAGAATCGGTTTTAGGTTTGAGCTCGTGTAGCTGCTTTGTGTTTTTGTATTATTAGTTTAGAGGAGGAGGAGAATCAAGGACGGAAGGAAGGAAGGAAGGAAGAAGTGTGTGTTTTTTTCGTGTAGCAAGTAAGCAAGCTGGAGGCGGATCCGGCGAGCTTGAAGAAGAAGAAGAAAGGAGCCATGACACCTCGGGGATGTCTGATTTGTGCGCCACTCGTCGCGCGATCGGTATCGCAGATGTTGACGCAAATGCAAGAAGCCAAGGCCAATGGCGCAGATGTAGTGGAGAGTCGAGTGGATCATATCCCTGGCTTCAATGCTGCCAAGGATCTTCCTGTTCTGTTGAATGCTCGCACTCTTCCGATGATCGTCACTGCCAGGTTTGCTTTAGACTTCTCTAAGAGCGTCACAAAGTTCTTTCTTTTCCTGGTTCTTCATCATCAAACTAGCGCTTGCTTTCAAGGAAGATCGAAGCATAGGTTTTGCTTCTCTTCTCTCTCTCTCTCTCTCTCTCTCGTTGTCAGATTCGATCAAATCATTCCTCGCCTGTTGAAGTTTCTCTGCACAAACTTCAACCCAGTCTTTGCCAAAACTTTAGTTTTCAGCTTCACCTCACATGATCACATCAGTGTGAGAAGAAGCTCATGCACATGCGCAGTGTACTAGCTCAACTCTGGGCAAATAATGTGACTGTCATTGGCAGCCCGCACGTGATGACTCAGAACTTTAGTGACAGACCATTGTGTTGTGGCTTCAAAGCTTAAAACCGAGATAGATTCTTCATTTCTTCTTCTTCAGAGTCTTGCACTGGACTCCAGTTGATGATGAGTCTCATGACTAATTATCAAAAGGTTTGTCCACAGGGCAAAATGGGAAGGGGGAGTGTATGAGGGTGAAGAAACAGAGAGACAAAAGCTTCTGGAACTGGCTGTCAAGCTCGGTGCAGATTATGTTGATATTGAGCTGCAGGTAATTTCATCATCCCGAGCACGCTCTTCCAAACCCACTCAATAATTTCCAAATTCTCTATAGTGTAGGATATTACCCTCCAATTTGGAATTTTGCATCCATTCTGGGAACCCAAAGAATGCTGCTGCTGTTGCTGCTCTCTCTCTCCATTTGTCTTGCCATTGACATCAGCAAACTGAAGTAAAATAGTAAGGCTGTGTTTTTCAAATACTGAATAATGTTCTCACCTCTCTCTCTTTCTGTCTCTCTCTCTCCTTGCCTTCAAGAAAAAATGGTATCTTTGTATACCTAACTGGTAATACAACCAAGATTTTTACATGTCTGTCACAGTTGTGCAGGTAGCAAGGGACTTTATAGCTACACTGAAACAAAACAAGATTGTATCTGAGACAAAAGTCATCGTCTCAAATCACAATTGGGAAGTGACTCCCTCATTGCATGACATTGGAGAACTTGTGGCCAGAATACAGTCGACGGGTGCTGATATTGTCAAGTTTGCAACAACAGCAACAAACATTACTGATGTTTCCCGGGTGCTCCATTTGCTTGCACATTCTCAAGTAAGTGTTCTCCTTTGGGTGGTAACAACTGTCTGATAGTCTATCAGACAATCTTATACTGGCAATATACAAAGACTCAAAAGGCTTGAGCAGTGTAGGCAGAGTATGCAGGTAGTCACATAATTTCAACATCCATCTAGCTGATCACTAGATTTAAAGCTCACCCCAAGCATTTGGAGTGACTGGAATTGGGATCCCAGGATTGTGTCCTGTAGACAAGTAAATGGGCTTAGCAAAATTCTTTATATTGCAGCTAGACCTGCAATGCCTATATGTAGTGATATAACAGATAGCTTCAGGGATTCCAAAACGTCTGGAGGAGTTGTTCACATTTATGGACTTCTGGGGAACAACAGTGTCTTCCTTAGGTCCAAATGCAAATCAGAGAGAGGACTTCTTGGATAATGGTTTTCATACATGTTGGATTTCAACTAGGCATGTGGATTGGATGATTGCAGCATTTTGTCTAAACTTCCTGTTGACACTCACTGCAGGCTATTTAATAACTTGTGTGGTGGAAGCCTCTATATTGTTATATGTATTTGAGCATTTGCATTTGGCTCATGTGTGTGTAGATATTTAGGAGGCAATTATCATGATTTCCCCTTCTTGTTGGAAGCAGGGACTATGGAATACATCAGCAGAGGAAGTCTGTAAGTTGATGGAAAGCCTTTTAGTTTAGAATCAATCTAGGCTCCATTTGATGATGATTCTAGTACCTTGAAATATGATGTGTGGGGCTCATACTGCAGGTTCCAACAATTGCTTTGGTAATGGGACCAAAGGGAGTGATAGGCAGGATTCTGTGTCCTAAGTATGGAGGCTATTTGACTTTTGGGGCTTTGAGCAAAGGCCAGGAGTCAGCTCCAGGGCAGCCCACACTGGCAGACTTGTCGCATGTTTATAGGGTTGGCCAATTAGGACGAGATACCAAAGTCTTTGGGATTATTGGAAATCCTGTATACCACAGTAAGAGCCCAATTTTACACAATGCTGCTTTCGAGAAATGCAGCATTGATGCAGTTTATGTTCCGTTCCTTGTTGAGGATCTGGCCGAATTTTTGAGCGTTTATTCTGTTCCGGACTTCGGTGGCTTCAGGTATTTTGTGTTTGTTTTCTTATATGAACATATTGGTTCCTTGCTTTCCTTCACATCAAATGAAAGTCTGGTACTTGAAGTTGGTTTGCTAACTTTCTGGCAGTGTAACCATCCCCCATAAGGAGGCTGCACTAAAATGTTGCGACGAGGTGGATCCCATTGCAAAGGTTTGACATATTCTGCCCATCAGATTTTACCTGTTAAAAGTTTGATACACATATGATGACCATCAAAATCATAGTAAACCTGAATGTCTGGTCTTATGGGAATGACATCTGCAGTTGGATGTCTTCTGCTAGGCAATTGGTGCAGTCAATACTATTGTTCGGAAAAGTGATGGCAAATTAGTGGGATACAATACAGATTGTGATGGTGCTCTAACTGCCATTGAAGATGGCCTCCATGAGTCAGGTACTCCACAGTATTTTGTAACTCCATATCTTAGCAATTTGTTTATCATCAAACCTAATTATGTGAGTCTCAGACAACTTAAAAAGATGTTGAAGTCATCTAGGACTTACTTTTTCCAAGCAACTGTAGTATCTTCACTTCTATGGCTGAGTGTTTCAAGTTGTAGCAGAAACCTGTATTTGGAACTGGTAATGTGGTGATTTATAGCCATTCGAATGCCTTCCTTGGCTCAACCAAGGACAATGCTTGCAAAAACTGACTTGTGAGTTGATTAGGAGGTGTATAAGTCAGGATTGTCTGTTTGCTTAGGCCAATTGGCTGTTTTTTGAACAGGACTTGCTTCAGAAGGTGCCTCTTCTCCCCTTAAGGACAAGCTGTTTGTAGTTATTGGAGCTGGTGGGGCAGGAAAAGCTCTTGCTTTTGGAGCCCGAGAAAGAGGTGCACGTGTTGTGATTGCCAATCGTAATTTTGGTATGTGGTCCTAATGCCCTTTTCATTCAATAATAGCTGCTCTTTCATACAGAAGGTTATATTTGTAGTCTTCTTTGAAGGTTGAAGTCTGAGATACTTTTTTCTTTTGCAATAATTGATAGTGAGCCCCCCCTATTTTCTTGTGGATACCAATTTGTGCAGGATTTATTGTCTGCTCATTGGACAGTCTCTGTAAGGGTCTCTTGTTGTATTTGAAAGTAGACACGGGTGCAAGAGTTGATTGTGTTATCCAGATGGTTGAAATCTATGGCCTCCATGTAACTTGTGTGAATATGGGTGATTAGGACGAGCAAAGGAATTGGCTGATGCAGTAGGTGGGGAGGCAATTCAATTGGAGAAATTGAGTGAATTTCGTCCAGAAACAGGCATGGTCCTAGCCAACTCAACTTCCATAGGCATGCAGCCAGACATCAATCAGTCACCTCTTCCCAAGGTGTGCTAGTCTGAACTCAAGCTGCCTATCGTGTTACAAAAGTAGTGGCTAATATTGCCTGTTTTTATCCAGATAACATGAATGCATGGACATATCTCAAAGAGCCAAGTACAGAAGTTGTCATTGATAGAGGAAATGTTGTGTTACTTGGGTAAAGTAATGATTTTTACCAAGTCTTTTGAGGCAAAAGACAACCTTTTTAATGGAACCACAGTCTTTAGTGTCATATGAGTATGTTGGGTCAGTTTTGATTTTCTGTAAGGATGAACCAGGATGCATTGAGTGCATATTGCCTCGTGTTTGATGCGGTCTACACACCAAGAACTACGAAGCTCCTAAGAGAGGCAGCAGAGGTTGGTGCAGCAGTGGTCAGTGGGGTGGAGATGTTCATTAGGCAGGCATATGGCCAGTTTGAGCTTTTCACAGGCCAGCCTGGTGAGTTGCACCTCTTCATTTCTGTTTTTACAGGCTCACCCAGTGAGATGCAGAGAGGAAAGGCAGAATCTTAGTGATTATTTTTACACAGACAAAACATACACTCATCCTTTGTTTATGCAATTTCCAAGATACTGTGTTGAGGGGTAGCCCTATCAGAATCATCAAAGACATTGCCCCCACACTTTTGCATGCCAATTTTGCAACTCTTGAGACTCAGCCTTAAGCCATGGCTTGGTGAGAGTTATCTCTGGGTAACAAACTGCTGCTTGTGTGAAGATTTCAGAGGAAAACTTGTGTCTGTTATCATCTATAGTAGCCATATACGTCAAGTTTCTGACTACAAACAGTTTTACAGGACTGAAGATTAAACTTCAGTTTAAGTACAATTGCATGATGCAGGACTCATTTCTTCATCAAGATAAAGCTTGAATCATCTATACTGACATAAGTGTGTTTCATTTATATGTTAAATGCAGCTCCAAAAGAGCTCATGCGGGAGATTGTCATGGCTTCATACTAGGCATATCAACCTTATGAAGACTATTGGTATTTACTTTCAGGGACACCATTTTTGCTTCAATTATTATTCTAATGTTTTGCTTTTCATTTGGGCCTGTAACATGGAGAGCATGCTTAAAAGCTATAAGGGGAGACCTTCCATCCCATTAATATGTTTGCTGGTTTTTAAGAGCTTTACAGAAATTTATTTTGCCAAGATCCCAGGGCAATTTGAGAACTCTATTATTGTTAAGCAATAGGAGCACTGCAATTAGAATGGTTGAATAGTATTATCAGAGTATCTGCTATTGGTAATTTTTGCAGCTAAGCTTCCTCACAGGGTTAAAGTTTATCAAGTGGAGTTTCCCACCCCCAAGAGCTGTACTGGATGAAAGCACCTTAAAGTGCAGAAAATTCTCAAATTTTTGCAACATCCAAGGTTAGTGGAATTAAACTACGAAAGCTCATTGAGTGCTTGCAGTAGTAGTTCAATTCTCTTATGGGAAAGCTCAAGAGTGGGATGTAAATTGTTCTATTGATTTGTTGATAACAGGGCTAACTTTGTCTGTCTGAGCAAGGAACAATTGATTCGTAGGGTTCTTTTTCTTTTGAGGTTTTCCGCTTGGGCTTTACTCAATGTTTAGTAAGGGGGCTTTACTTATGTTTGAGCAGTGAAGAGTTGATTATCCATGATGATTTTTGTGGTCAGCTTGCGTTGACACTATGGTGTCTATCCCTAGTAATAGGGTTTAGTTTCAAATTGTATTGTATGTAAAGGAAAAATGAGTGTAGGAGAAAATTAAAGTCTAAGGTTTTAGGGCCCTGCTAATGTAGATGGATGTACAACATATGCCCTTTAACACAAGCCCTTTCATATTGTGTTTGGAACATTTGGGTTTAGGGTTTAGGGTTCCAAACCTTGTTGGAATTTGAGAAAATACCTAAAGTTTCTATGGTATTATGTGCACTTTGAAGTTGGTAGTTACACAAAATTTAGTTTTCACTCAAACAACAATAACAATGATTTTACAAACTCTACATCATTTTCCATTGCCTATTTTCTTGCACTAAATGTGAATGTTCAACTTTTGTGTTGAAAATTCTGAATTTCCTTGATTGCAATTTACCATTTTGTTTTATTTTGGATTCATCTTTAAAGGTTATTTTGAAACCATTATTTTACATATCCATGAAGAAATCATCTAAAATGGTGATGGCATTTGACCTTTTGATCTTCAAATGGAATGTTTCTAGGAATAATAATGATATATATATATATATTAATATATGACAATAACACACTTACTACGCACATGTGTTTTAGTACACAATCATTTTTATTTAATGTCAATAAAATGATAAAACTACAAGACCCTCGATTTGAGTATTTCAAAATGTAATGACCCTTTCGACATTATTCACCATTCCAAATCCACACACACACACACTGTTTTAAACTTATAACATGAACATAATAAGTCATTGCCATGACTATCAACATGTGATGGTCAATGTAAAGTTAATCAAAACAATTCGGTTCTAAACTACACCAACGAATTACTAATTCATGTGAATGTGATCCACACTAATTCTAAACCTCGATTTATGACATGCTTACTTACACGCCTATTAATGTGAACAGCACAAATTTGCAACCCAAACTAAATATGTGTCTAGAGAATTCACATTGTCAACACAATCATTGGAATATTGATTAATGCTGAACATTGAATGTTAATTTGCTGTTGTGTGGACAAAGAACCAAATGTGCATAGATAATCAAAGTCACACACACAGCCTACACTAATAAACTTCAATTTTAAATTGCCTACGCACATGTCAGCCATATGTAATAATTTGCTCAATGTTAGTTAGAAATGGCAAGATGACTAATTTGATCACTCCTCAAAATAAATCCAAAAGCACAACTCAAAATTAGTGAAGAAATCTAATCGAATTATATTTATCAAAATTAAGTTTTCCGTCATTCACTAAAACCATATTTTGGCTCATTTCGGGACCTATGACATGACAGTTACATGAATTTTGGCCTTGGATGTAGTCACCCTTAACTCTAATTGTCAGAGAAAGACCAAAATACACTGAGAAGCTGACAATATCAGTCTGCCCTGAGATTCAGGGGTTAAGTTGCAAGTGTATTTCTTATTAGCAGTTTATGGATGTTTTGAAGGTTGCTTAAAGCAAGGTTTTCTTCTCACGTATGTGTATAAATAAATCACCATATACAGAAGAAGGCTGTCTGCCAAGTACTTACCTGGTCACAAGTCATTTGCAGACCCTGGTCTGGTCAGATGAGTCTCTCCTTTGCTCAAATGTGAAGCTTGCTGCGTGGTGTAAAGATCGCTCTCCAGTTGTAGCCACAGACACTGGAGGCATCTGCAACTTCATCCAAGGTAAACTTCCACATTAGTTCTAGATCTAGAGAAGAGACTACTATGTCAAGCAGCCTTGGTCAATTGGGCCTTCAATGCAGTTGTCTCTGTAATCTATTGGCTGTCATCAGAAAATGTTAGAACTGATCAACAAAACTTGGCATGCCATTTCAGACTGAAACAGAAGAAGATCCAGAACCACTTCCCATAAATTCCAATAGGTGTGGTGAAGGGCCTTGACTTCACCTAACTGAGAAAATACACAGCATGGACATGGACTCATTTCTGAACTAATCACAGTATGCTCAGTTCTTTCACAGTAACACATCCCTTGTTTCTAAAGAGCCCAAAGGGAAGCCACCACTACCAACCATTCAAGGGCAACAATCTGCTCATTCACAAGAAAACCTCAACATTGTGCAAAAACTCAATTGCTTTCCAGTGAATGCACTCATCTAACAAGTTTTCCATACAAAAACCCAAAGAGTTTCTCAAATTCTGAGCCATTCAACCCAGTCCAGTCAGCAAAGCAGAGTTAAAGATATCCTAGGCACTGTGGAGTATATTGCCAAAGTACTAAGATTAATTTGATTCACTTACTCATACAAGTCACAGAACACAACAAGGGAAATCAACAATCCACTTGACTATTGAGGCACAAAAAACAAGGAAAACTGATTTACAGACAAGTTGCAGTTGCAGATTTGAAGAATCAGCCATAACAGAAGGGCAGGGAGTTGTCCACCAGATCCTACACAAGAAAATGGTGATGGCTTTTGCATATGCCCAGATGGCAGCTGCCTAACTCCTCTCCAACAAATTTATACAGGATGTACCTCTATTGCTACAGATTGGCATGATTCAGGGTTTAGCCAAAAATATGAGTACCTGAACCACTTAAACTCTAGTTTACTTGTTTGGGCACATGCTACATGAAAAAGGCTGGGGCTCAAATCTAAAGTTAGGGTTAGGGTTAGGATTCAGGTTAGATTCGAAAATAAAGGTACAGGCTGTTGAAGGGATGTCATGCAGATTAATTTACAATGGATTTAAATTGCATGAGGTCAACTGGCTGCAACTTGCAAACCAACTCCATCCTCGCCCATACAAGCCTTTGTGTCCTGCCAAAAATTGGAAACAACACTTTGGTTACAACAATAAATCTCCCAACACACAGCAGACTAAAACCCCCAACAAACATAATCATGTGATGAGCATTCCCATTTGCTAGTTCACTGGGCGAGACATTCATTTATGACCCCTTGAATGAGTTTTACGTTGCTTCAGAAATTAGGGTCATGGAAGAATAGGCAGGAGAGGGCATGAAAGAAGTTACCTCAGTAGGAAGGATTGGTGTATTCCACTGCACTCAGAAAGAAGCAAAACCAATCTTAAAGGAAATGAGGAACCACAAACTGGGCTGGCATTGGAGCTGACAGTTGTGGGGAGGACTTTGTGCGTATCTGATGACCAGATTCCAAAGTGGTGCTGATGCCAGGTAACCAGGGGCCTGTTGGAACCCGTCCCAACTCATGTTGTCCTCTTGAGGTTGGTCCACAGCCCATCACATTCAACATCTTCAAACGATCCATTTCCTTTACTGCGATGGGAAAATTTAATCAGAATCTCTAGGTCAACTAACCTGCCCAGTCTGGCAACAAGAATCAATTACAGATTTGTTATGGTCTTCAGGCAGATGAAAACAGCTTGATGCAAGAAATCCTTTTCATTTCTGTGGGCCAACCTGTCAACCTGTCAGGCACAGAATGTAGAAAGAACATTGTACAAAAGAATGTCTACCTCAATCAAAAGTCAAGTTCTGCTGCTCATTAGCATAGAGAGACAAAGTCAAACTCAGACAGTACCTTCTTCAAGGGAGAGACCCAATGCCCGAGTCTCCAATTCAACTGCATGGCCACTTCGTGCAGCAGCTGAAAGTGATTGTAGAGCTGCCACCCACATGGACGAACACTCAGAATTTTTGAAAGAGGATTGGTGCCCCCAAAAAGAAAGGCATCAAAAGGAGAGATTAGGTGACGTGAGAAGTCAAGTGACTTGAACTCACCTTGCAAAAGATCTTGTTCATCATCATCACACTTCTTCAAGAATGCTTGCAGGCGGATGAAACGCTCTTGGTAGCCAAGAAGATTGTGCTCTGTCATAATTGACTCCGCCTCTACTGCTGGTAGTGTTGTTGCAGGCGTCTGTGAAAGTGCCAACATTTTGCCCCAATCCTCTTCTGGTGATGCAAGCACAGCTGAGCAAACGAAAACCAGACACCAACAAACAGTAAGCCATGAAAAAACCAGCTCAATCTTACAGAAAGAGAAACAAATGAATGATCAAGCCACCACATCCCATCATATACACTCGGGATGGCAAAAGGTTAAAAGAATCTGGTAACGAACATGGTTACATTGAACAAGTCTGCAAATGAAGGTTTTCAGACTTGACGTAACCTCCAGCATACATACAACAAATTTTGAGAAGAGAAGGCAGTTCAAAAGAGCAGCAGCATCCAGAAAAGATGGAAGACTAGAAGAAGCAGAATATTGGACAATTGCTGTTGCACATGACAACAACAAGGGGTACAGGCATTGCTGGCTGCACACAGAATTATTAACTGACCTGTGGAAGTCTTCAGACTTAACCCCATAGAACCAGCAGGGGGCATTGGTGAGAAATTTAGGGTTAGGAGAAGAGAGGGCTCGCTGGAGGACACCGTCTGCTTTGCAACAGGCATGGGAGAGTAAGCAGGCACAGCATGAAGCTTTGAGGATCCAGAGCACGCAAGAGGTATTGATTCCCTTCCATTCTCACTCCCCCCACCAGCTTCCACAAATACCATGTTCCCCTCCTCCTCCTCCCAAGAAGCTTTCCTGCGGCCTTTTCCACCTCCTCTGGGATGGTATCCACATTCCATCATCATCATCCCAACTGAAGAAGAAGAAGAAGACTTGACCACTGGATTGGGAGTGGGAATCCCCAAAGGAGAGCTGTACAAGCTCCCTCCTGCAATCCGCCCTGAAAATCCCTCCACAACCTGAGGAGTCCGCATACCTAATAAACTACCACTACTTCCAGGATCCAACTCTTGTAGCAACCCCTGCTGCTGCTGCTGCTGCTGCACCTCCTTTCGCAGAGGAAAAGGGGTCCCAGGATCCACTCCTCCTCCTTGTTGTTGCAACATCTGTTGTGGACTTGATGATGATGATAAGAAGCAGCAGCTCCCAGGAAGAACTGTTTTTTCCTGCATCACTAACGATGACTGAGATGGTGGTTTCACAACTGAGGAGGAGCACACCATCTTGCTCTTTCTGTGGTCTGCATCTTCTGGTTCCCTCTGGGAAGTCCTCAAAGAGCAAATGCTGTTCACATTCCGCTTTGCAGCAAACACTCCCGTCCCACCACCTCCGTTGTCCTGCTGCGTTGTCGGTGGACAGAGACTGGCAGTAAAAGACCTCCGCTGAGACCTTTGCTGGTGCTGCTGGTGCTGCTGTCTCTCCTTCTCTTCTTGCTGCTGCAAGGTGGTACTGAAGCCCAAGTGAAACCTAGGTTTACAGTTACCAAGGTCCTCCTGCTGCCTCATCAGAGAGTCGTCCGCAGCGATGGGCATGTGTAGAATGTTGGCTTGAACCTTGTTCTCGTTGTTGTTGCCTTGGAACTCGGAGCTCGGAACTCTCCCCACATGGGTGCTACTACAACTGTAGTCTGAGCTTCTTCGTCTTTGCGGCTCTTCTTCTTCGTCTTGGCGGACACTGGGCTGGAGTTGCTGCTGGAAGTAGTTGCGGTGGTAGTCTCTTAAAAGAGGAGCTTGTTCTTCAGTATCTTCTTCTTCTTCTTCTTCTTCCTCCTCCTCCTCCTCCATATCGTGGTGTGCGATTCCTTCATGCTCCTCCAGGAGCACCTTCCTCTTGCCGCGTTTTTTGGTGGAACCCAAATGCTCTTGCACCCATTTCTCATCACTGTCTCCAATGCTCTTCTTACCGTTACTGAGCCTGAAAGGAGCACGAACCCTATTATCAGGCACCACCACAGTCGTCGTCGTCGTTGCAACCACCCCGCTGCCGACCACCTTCTTCTCGAGACAAGAGGAAGACGGTGGCTGCAACAAGCAGAGGTTGTGGTTGTTGTTTGTTACCGCAATTGTTGTTCCTCCCTCGCAAGGAGTCTTGGGGGCAAATGAGGGAACGACGTTGTTGTTATTGTTGTTATTGCCACTTCCACAAGAAGAAGAAGAACAAGGCGGCGTCTGCTGGTTCAGAGCTACGAAATGGGGATCACCACATCCTCCACCACCTCCTCCACCCACACAAGAGTGCATCCACATCGGCCTCATCAGCCTGGGACTCTGCACCACCACCGCTTGAACGGAGGCTGCTGATGAGTCCGCCATCACTAAGCACCCCAAATTCCGCCCCCACCCCCTCTCCCTCTCTTTCTGTCTGTCTGTCTCTCTCTCTTCAGCTAGCGCTCACAACAAATGGATAGATATGTCACTGATCAACTAAGCTCGCTCTTTCGCCAACACGAACTTCTTTCGTTTCCACAGCTTCTCCTTCTGTGCACCCAACTTCTGCTGCCGATGCTGCTGCTGCTGCTGCTCTCTCTCTCTCTCTCTCTCTCT
>Ga0209208_10002696_pt1 | contig 25496 bp, 24 predicted proteins | sample S1TSphfallax_3_FD_187694 | JGI IMG/M metagenome (GOLD analysis project Ga0209208, IMG submission 187694) | Host-associated microbial communities from peat moss isolated from Minnesota, USA - S1T2_Fd - Sphagnum fallax MG (SPAdes) (version 2) | ecosystem: Host-associated > Plants > Peat moss >...
TGCAGCTCAACTAGTTCTGATGCAGGGCTTGACTGCATGCATTTGTTTCTTGAATCTTTTTGGGTGGTATGATGCCGAATATGCTTGGTGGTAAAGTGAGGACAGGTTGATTTGTCCATCCAGGATAGAAGTCTGATAATGTTTTAAAGTTGATCAACAATATAAAAGCTTGAGGAAGATTCGTTCAGCATTTGCTAGAGAGTGACTTCATTGGTATCTTCTGTCCTGCTGAATATGCTTGATGGTAAAGTTAGGACAAGCTGATTTGTCCATCCAGGATATAAGCCTAATAATGTAAACCTAACATGCCCGCGAATGTTTACTGAATGTTCACCGGTTGATTTATAAAATTCTTTAAAATTCTTGCTTCTTTGGGCTTCCATAACATTCCCGCACCAAGAATGTCATAACTATGACTTTAAACCTTCTAGAATGGTATGTGAGTGACTGCTTTGGAAGCTCCAAACCTTCCTTACCAAACCTCTTTTGTAGACAATGCATTGTGAACCCAAGCCTAAAAGTGTAAATTGGAGTTGGCTCATTGACCTTCTGCATATTAACAAAGGCCTAAGGATTAGGAAGGTGCCAAACAATTTCTTCCTCAGAATTTATCAATGGAGCTATGATTGACTTCAATACATCTGTTGAATTCGATCTTTTTTTGCAAAATTATGTTGGATCGCAAAACATAAGAAAAACATGGATGGGTGTATGTTGGAGGTATGAGGGAGGTTGCAATTTCCAATGAGTGCAAGAAATCATTGTAAAGACATCTATGAGATTGCAGAGAAAACTTTACAGTGACACTTGAATGTAACCATTATGTCAGTTCTAGCCAAATCAAAACAAACATCACAAGAAAGAATTTGGTCATAACATAGTGAATGCCATTCACAAAGTACAAGACCGTCACCTTCATCATGAATGGCAATGACTAGCTGCCATTACTCCCCACCGACTTCATCAACAGTGCACATAGCTAAGTATATACCAATCTACTCAAAATTCTAGGCAAAGAAGTAATTATGCAGGTAAATAAACATGTATAAGGTAGATAGACCCAACCTACCTACTTAGTCTAAATAACATTTAAATATGTAGGTAGGTAGGCTTAAGCTACCTACCTATTTAACCTAGGTAATAACTAGATAAATAGGTCGATATAATTAAATAGGTAGCATGTAGTTAAATTTACTAGGCTATTTTATTTAACTTATGTATAAGTAGGTAGAGACTTAGGTAGGTAAATAGGCCTTGGCTATCTATATATTTTTAGATTTAATATGTACTTAACCAAGATAGTAATTAGGTACATAAGTAGGCCTAAATACATACGTTGGTAGGTACACTTAGAATGCTTACCTAGCTTAGGTAATAGTTAGTTAATTCGGTCCATTAATTAACATAAGATGTTCAATTTAACAAGAAAATCATTGATTATTTTGATCAAACATGTCATTTTGCTTTGTTTAATTTGACTAGATGTCCCATTTGACTAAAACTCATTAACTATTTTAATCAAAATGGTCAATTTTTTTGTTTAATTTGATGAATAGTCAAATAGGTCATTCTAATAAATCCATTACTCAAAAGTACACATCTCATTTAAGTGATGAGTCTCTAGCCAAATTGAACATCTATCTATAAGGAAGGTAGTTTGTTTTGTTTTGTAAATATGAGATCCATTGACCCATGATTGTGTTCTTGGTGTCTTTGGAAAGCTCTCAACAAGGAGGGGTGCATGGGCTTGGTTCCATGAAATTTCAACTTGTAGGGCAAAAGTTCTTGAAGAATGAATGTCTTTCATTAAAAATTAAATTAAATTGTAGCTGAAAATTTCGGAGGAATTGGAGTGTGCCTTTGGTGTCAGAAAGATCTTGATGAGCAGGATTTAATGGAATTTATTTGGTAAGATTTGGATTCAGAATGTGGGAGATATTGATTTTTAAATGATTTTTGCCACTGAAAATTCAAATAAACTCCAAAAAACCAGGTTTTGGAAGGAAAAAATCCGTTGAGGACATGGACAATTTCATACTTGGGCCGACTGCACAGACTACACTAGAAGGTATTCATTAGTTAAGATGAATAAGATAGTCAACTTGAACAATTTTTTTTAAACCCATAAATTGTAATAGTGTGAAAAATCAATTTATTATGTTTGTGCATTTTATAAATATACCCATGATTTTTCAGGTATGAATTTTTTTTTCAAACAATATTAAATAACATTATCCTTGTGAAAATCATAATTATGAGGCCCAAACACCAAAAGTTCAACTCAAAAGCTTCTAGACCCTGATTTCGTCAAAACTGGGTACAAAACAAGAAACCAACATGGAAACAGTATACTAAGGAAAAAGGGGGAGGGGAGAGAAAACTAGTTTTCTCACCTAAATTGGTTCTGAGGGGACTAGTTTCAATTCACCCCCAGTTTTGAATTTGCATACTACCTGCGCCTTGACTGCTGGCTCTTATTCTTCATAAGATCTTCATAAGAACCTCCAAATCTTCTGAACTTATAGATACCCAGTTCCATGAAACGGCACCCAATTGCGCCCACTGTACCCGGGTGGATTAATGGATGCACTCAAATTGTGGTTTAAACAGGGGGCTATTAGAGGGTCAAACTAGGGCCCAAAGACGGGGCGACTTTACCGAAAATACCGTTCAGCACCGCAAGAATGCGGAGAGTTTGGGGAGGTTCGCGAGGTTTAGGGTTTGCATCCCGCTCAGCAACGCTGCTCGAGTGAGGATTTGCTCTTGCAGCCCGCGACGCCTTTCACGATCATCGTTAAGGACAGGAGGAGTTGTGGGAGTGTTCGGATAGTGTGTATTCTGTTCCTTTTTTTGGTGGCTTTTTTTTTTTTTTCAATCGGAGGAGAGTTTTTGTTTTCAACTGACGGTAGTACGCAGTTGCTGAAGCTTGCAGCAGCAAACAGGAGGAGGCTTTGACCAAGTGCACAGGTATGAAGCTCTTGTGTCGTTAGGTTTTATCCGTGACATTCTGGTAGGTTTTGTTTGTTCCAGCTCGCGTGTCTTTTTTTCTTGAAGAGAGGAGGTTTTTTTTCTTTTCTTTTTGTTTGGCTGCGGGTCTTGGGTGTGTGTGTGTGTGGGAGGGTAGTTTGTGGTTGCGAGGTTTGGGAGTGAGAATAACCTGGAAGTATATTCCATTTGTGCCCAGTGCAGAGCGGCAACAGAAAGAGAAGAAGAAGAATAGCAACAAAAATCTGAAGTGGATTTTGTCTCGGGAAATATGCAACTGGAATTCAGTTTCAACCACACTCTGCGCTGCTGCTGTTGCTGCTAATTTTCTGATTTGATGCAGTTTACCGTTGGCAGGTAGGATTTGGATTTTCTCTTCTGCTTACGATAACTTCTTCTTCTTTCTGCCTTGAATTTTTTCTTGTCTGTCTTCTTTGAGCTTGGAAGTGAACAGCAATCAGGCCATGACAGAATCTTTCTTGGCATTCCATGTAGGTGGTTTCACTGTTAGGGTTTGGAGAGCTTTCACCGGAGACATTTTGTGGGAAAGATTCCTGGACATTTGTGGGAAGAATAATTTCCCATGATGACTTTCATGACATCAATCAGCTGCTGCCCACTGGCTTGATTTGCATGTTGCTGGACTATGGTAATCCTGCACACACAAAGTCCAAAGCATACTATTGTGAGCAAAAGGAAGTGGAAAACCTTCAGTGAAGAGGAAGAGACACATTCAGTCATTTCAGTTTGGCAATGGCACGTGCATGGTGGTCTGGCAGTCTGAGTCCAGCAATGGTGCTGTGCACATCATCAATGGTATCCTATCTGCCAATTGGGAGATCTCCGCTGTCTTTACACACCATGTCTACTCTGGTAAGCATCCTTGGGCGAAGGCAAGGAGATACATACCTACTGACCATTGCCATGTCTGCAAAAAACTACCATTCTTTTATTTCTTTGGACCCCTCTGTTTACCAGAATCTATGTGTTCATTCATGTTGTGTGCTGTTTGCCCCTTTATGTGTTGCAGGGAATGCAAGTTTTGCCAACATCGCACTGGAGAAGCATCTCCTTGAGGAGATATGGAGACTACCCTGGCAGAATGAGAGCAAGGGCTGTTGCTGGTGAGACCAGCATATATTTTTGACATTCTTTACCATGCACAGCTTGGTTTGCAGAGTTGGGAATGCTCATCACACATTGGTGGATCTGAGTTCTGTTGCCCCATGTGTCTTATGCAGTAGACTCAGATTTTCCTGAAAAGAGGGATCTGGAGCAGCAAATGGAACAACTTTCATCACGATCAACACATGAACAAGCAGACTCACCAGTGGGTACAGCGTTGACAAGTGTACTGCCTGGTTTCAAGTTCTTACATGCTACCGCTGTTGTGCATCCTGATGCTGTTCTTGGAGAGGTAAATCACTGCTGCACTCTTGATTGATATATCCTTTTTTGGCCTGTCCAAAGTCAGATATTGTTACCAGATTTCTGTTTTTTTCTGATGGAAGGTGTCAAAGGCTAGAATGAAAGCAAAGCTCATCTAGCGGTGCACCTCATGGGGGAATGCAATTGTCATAAGGCCTTATGACCATGAAGTAGACATTGTTTTTGTAAAGTCCCTGCTAGTTTGATGATGTTGTTTTTGTGATGTTGTATTTGTATAGGGGGTGGTCATAAGTGCATTCTGTACAGTGGGTCCTGGTGTCACACTAGGAAATGGCTGCAAGTTACATGCAGGCAGCCATATTTGTGGAAACACTACCCTTGGGGATCACTGCGAGGTGCTGAAGTGAGCATTCTTGGAAATTGGCATCTCTGATCTGTTTTATGGTGACCTTGACTGCTGGCATTTTTTGTATTGCTTGTTGTATTTGCTTTCATTATTTCTTGCAGTTGCCTTCCATACTGGCTGACCAGAGAAGAATGAGTTGGCTTACATGTGGTCTGGTTAATACTGTTAGACAGTGGTGCAGTGGTTGGCTCAGATATCCCGGGTTGCACTGTTATTGGCCATAGAAATACTATTGGCTATAATGCTGTTGTTGGTGTCAAGTGCCAGGATATGAAGTATAAGGTTGTGATTCTCCTTCTGACCCTGTGCCCTAAATGTAACTTTGGATCCAATGCTGTGACAGTTGACAGTTTTTTATTTGTGTCTGTTGGCCAGGTTGAATGCCCGAGCATAGTATTCCGTGTGAAATCGGCCTGCTAATTTAAATTGAGTGCTGCATTGTAATTGGACATTGATTCTGCAGGAGGGTGATGAGTGTTCACTTTACATTGGGAACAACAATGACATTCGAGAGTATGTCAGCATTCACCGATCTTCCAAACCAAATGATGATACCGTAAGTAGCACATTGAACTAAAATATGGATAGCTTTTTAGGGGCTTGTGTTGTGGAAATGGCCCAATAATCAGCTATATGTGGTCTTTTTCCTCTTGGATGTATGGTATGGGATGATGTGGCATAACTTTTCAACAAACATGGGGCTGGAGATTTATGGGTGCAGGTGATTGGTGATGATAATTTGATCATGGGGTCATGCCACATTGCTCATGATTGCAGGCTTGGGAATCACAACATCCTAGCTAATGGCACCTTATTGGGAGGTCATGTCATGGTGAAGGTTTGTCATATTGAGACCCCAGATTGTGGGTTGCTTTGGTGACAGGATGACAGAACCTGCTCTGTGACTACAACATTCTATTTTGTTGGGACACTTAAGGACATTAGTCACATTGAGTTAGTTGTAATGTGTTTGATTAGGGCCAGAGAGCAGTAGCTGACAAATGGATGTGTGCATTGGGTATTTGTAGCTAATACAAGGTTTATTGGCTTCTGCTGAACCAGGACTATGTACATACTGGTGGGGCCGTGGCAGTTCATCAGTTTTGTCACATTGATTCATATTCCTTTCTTGCTGGTGGCTCCATGGTGAGCCCTAGTTGCTGCATTTCTCATGATACTTGCGTGATCCTGCCTCTCCTTCTCCCACAGCTCACAATTTGCAAAATAGTCAAGGGGAGAGTGAATAGTGCAGAAAGCAAAGAGTAGTCTATTTGCCAACTTGTGAACTGCACTGTGTTGATTTGGACCTGGGCATTTGTATCGTTTGCATTCAACTAGGATGGAATCCTTGTAATATTATCATATTTTTGCATGTAGTAGGTTGACAGGGATGTGCCAATGTACATGATGGTGTCTGGAGATCGTGCTGAGTTACGGGGGTTGAATCTAGAGGGCCTGCGGCGGTGTGGTTTCTCTGATCTGGAGGTAAGGAAGTCCTTACTTCAATAACCTTACTATGTCAATTCAGGGGCATGCAAAACATATGCTTCACGATTTCCAGAGAATTGTATGAGAAAGACGGAGGATGCTTGCTAATTTAATTGGAATGCAGGTTAAGAGCATACGACGGACATACCAAAAGCTTTTCATGAACAGTGACACTGAGGCAGGAGGTCTCGAAGACAGACTTGCTACTCTGGTATGTCTTTTGACATTTCAAAAAGCAATTCTGTAGCAGTCCTGGAATATGTAGGAACACAATCACACAACAAGAGCCATAACAGTATCTTCTCAATGCCCATCGATACTAAGTCATAAGAATTTCCTCAAAAAGTTTTTTGTTGCTGTATATCTGTCTGTATAAAAGATGGGATGTAATAATAATTGACGGCTCTTTTTTGCAGGAGTTGAATGAAGAACTAGCAAATGTGCCAGCTGTGGTGTCAATGCTAAAGTCTGTGCGTAACTGCTTTGGCGAGAAACGTAGAGGAATTTGCAAGTTCAGGCATTGGAGCTCTGTCTGATATGGTCCAACACTGGACTCTTGAGTACTATGAGCAATGATTGTACTCTTAGCAACACCCATGTGTCTGCCCTGCTTTATTTTAGGATTTGGGTTAGGAAGGATTACATTGTCTATAATATTCAATTATGTAAGTCAATGCACAGGGTCATTTTTCCTCAAAAGGTGATGTGGCAGTGTGTCTGGTGGAATGATTTTTATGTTTTTGGGTAGGCATCATCTTTGAGCATTTGGATAAGTTTGAAGGCGGTCTGCAGACAGACCAAACATGGAGAATATCTCTTTGTCTCTAGGGATGAAAAATTTGATAGAATTTATTGTGCATCACGCTTGCTCCTCACCAAATGCTTTTCAAATGACAAGATTTCTTGATTTTCATGAAGGTTATTTCATGGAACTCTAGCAAGGTGTGGCAAGATGTTGAGAAATTGAATGCTAATGAGTGAGAAATCAAAAGGCAAGATGTACATTATTTGTACTGTTGCCTTCATGGTGGTCAGGAGACAGTTTTCTATTGGGTTCCAGTTCTGTAGCTAACGGTGGCACAGTTGCTTAATTTTCTACCCACCTACTGGGTTGTTGATGGGTGGGGTGATTTCGCAGGTTGTTACAAGGTAGGTGGTTAAAACCAGTGTTGGCCGGATATATATAAAAATCCAGTTATGCATCTGGATACAGTGGATATGGCTGAATCCATATCCAGAATTTTTAAGTTCTGGATATCCAGCAGCATACACCACTGTCAAATGTGTCTTACATACACATTCCATGTGTAACCGTATCTGGTCAAATGACCTTTAATAGGTATCCATATCCGGCCCATTAGGGTTTTGAATATGGCAGATATGCATTTAGGGTTTAGTTTAAGGTTAGGGTTTAGAACGCTAGAAGTTGGAACCCATTGCATTCTCCTTTTGCTGATTTTCCTTTACACTTTTGCACACTTGACGATGATACCAAAGCTTGGAGTAAAATTAGCATTTAAATTTTAAGCTTGCATTCATTCAAGCCTTTTGTAAGTTGACTTTGTAAGTCAATTGTTTTTGGCTATGAAAACTTGGTGGCCAGTTGGTTTTGTTACTGTGAGAATTCAGTGGTCGGTCACTTATTTTCTACTCAGAGCTTCATGGCTAGTCACTTCTTTTTTGCTCTAAGAGCTTTGTGGCTGATTGCATTTTTTCTGCTCTAAGGGCTTCATGGCTGGTCACTTGTTTTCTGGGTTTTTTTGGTGTTGGATGAATTGGGAGGTGTCAAAGTTTTGTTATTGCTTGATAACTTCTTGATGAGCTACAAAACTTGTAAGTCTGTTTTGCTCCTTTGCATTTTGTTGTTCCTGGTTTCTTTTGCTACTTAGGACTTGCTTGCTGTTTGGTGTTCGCTACATTGACTTGTTGACAAATTGTGGTCGAACATCTGCTTTGCTCCTTTGGGTTTCGTTCCTGGTTTGTTTTGCTAATTGGCACTTGCTTATTGATTGGCTCTCGATGCATCGACTTCTTTAGCTGCTCAACAATCTTCTATAGCACTGTAGGTGCTAGCAGAGGTCAACTTCAACCTCCATTGGTTTCTATTTTTTTGTCTTTGGATTTAAGGTTTCTGTTTTAGTTAATGCATTGTTTGTGGTTTTGTGATTAAGTTGCAATGGTTGAAGAAGAGCAGTGTTATGTTGAGAGTGTTGGTGGAATTGATGAAAATATTCCATCAACTTCTCCTATTCATATGTTGTCTGTTTCAGTTCATATGCATCTTCATCTATCTCAAATGTTGAAAGTGTGCATTTGCAAGCTTCCAACATGTCAGATGATGATGTTTCATAGCTTGCTACTATAGAAACACAAGTTGTGGTTTGGAAATCTCACAACTGCTTACCAATATGCAGGGGGATTTTTCATTGTCAATGGTGGCTTGCCTATGGATTTGGTGAAACCGGAAGTGTTGCAGTGCAAAATGTGTAGATCTGAGTAGGCATCTAATGATGTTTTGGCTCAAAGATCTACACTTTGCAAAGGTTTAATTAAGTTCAACTTAGTAAATGATATTACTCCAAATTGCACATTCAAGTTATTTGCTCAAAAGAAACAACTCAATGAGAAGGGGGTAGAACCTATTGCTCATGTTTGGCAATTTAGGAAGAAAAGAACAAGTTCATCTGGCTATGCAATTACTGCATTTTTTGCTACCACAAACAGTAAAAAAAACTGATGAACAACAAAAACATTTTTTGGAGGATTTGGTGTTGTATATTTGCAAGGGTTACATGCCCTTGTCCACTTGCAAGAATGTTTGACAAGCTTTGGAAGTTAGTGTTACACTAATGCCTTTGTGTTTTATTTCTTTTTCGATCTTTTATTATGGAAGAAGTGTTGCTAGCCATTGTCAAGAAGACCATGGACCATCATGTTTTGCTGAATCTTGCATCTGCAACAATAGTTTTTACTAATTTTGACTTATGGATGTCTCGTAACAATGTGGATATTTTTGCTCCGATAATTAATTTCCTAAATGTCACTTGGGTGCCCATGCATGTTATTGTTAAGTTGTTTGAAGTGAACGAGACAATTCAATAGTCTAGGGTTATACATCTACAAGTGTTGGACAAATTTGATTTGTTGCATTGGGTTATTACATTTGTAAAGGATGAAAGCACTAATCTATTTGTTATGTTAGCAATTTTGCATTCCCTTATTGACTATGAACCCTTAAAGATTCTTAGGGTTTATGAGGGCACATACTTTGGGCATGTGATGTCCAAGGCTTGTCAATGTGCAACAAATGATGACAATATATTTGTTGGGCTAAGAAGTGTCAATGTGAAAAAAACTCAAAGTGGGTTATAGAAATCCATTATATGGACCACAAAGTCTAGGAAAAGGAGGCAAAAATGGGAGTGGGCTTGTTTTAGAAGTGGGATGCGACATCAAAAATTGAAGACTCCTATGAAAATTAGATTCACCAATAAGGTCATCATATTTGAAAAAACCCTTGAATTTAAAAATATCATCATTCTTTGTTATAGCAAGTAGAAATTTGTTGCTTTAAAATAAAGAATACTTAAAGCCCAAGTTTGGGCTATTGCTGATGTAATCACCTTTAAGTTGAATCTTGTTATATCATCCTATGTGATGAATCAAAGTAAGGGCCACTGGTTGTTGTCAGATGTTTTGACAATAGCCATTACCATTACTATCAAAATGCAAATTGCATTGTTGCAGCTTTTTAATGGGCCTGAAATGTTTGACCTGTTTGAGGTTAAGATCCTCCTTCTGCACAATAATACACGGGTGGAGGTGATAAAGGTATTCAAACCTTTTTTAGAATTTTTGAGATCTTTTGATGCAAGGTAGGTTCACAACATGATGGCTATCATGTTGGATTCATGTTTCAAGGCTTTGCACATTGTGGAAAACTTGGTCGAACGTAGGAATGCAATCCAATTGGCATCTGAGTATGATGTCAAAGTTGTTGTTCCTTTTTTTATGGTGTGCTTTGATCGATTAAACCCTACCACCACTACATCTATTGCTACAATTGATGTTACAAGATTGAAACTTGAAGAAAACATGTTTGGTGTGGGGGTTTAAATTGAAGAATCTTCTTGAGCATTAGTCACTCGAAAATTATCTTCGTTGAGGAGGGTTTCTATTATCTCATCTACATGTGCAAATCCACTAGCTTGGTGACGAATGCGTGAGGGCTGGTTTCATAATTTGACTTTCCTTGTAAAACAAATTTTGGGAGTTATGTCTTCTAAGATAGAATTGAATGAGTTTTTATTCTTGCTAGAGTGTTGACAATTTTAAAACACAGTCATTTGCAAGTGGAAAACATGGACCCGATTATTATTGTGGTGAAGAATTGGCTTGATGACCCACATGCCAATTACAAACCACATTCAAACTTCAAGCAATATTCAAAAACAGAAAAGTTTTTGGAAAAATAGAATTACAATCTAATTGAAAAACATAGCTACAATTGAAGAATTGGAGGTTGATGGTGTTTAATTTCATTGGGTTGGGGTGGGTTTGTGTTTTGTGTGGGTGGGGTAGGGAACTTGAGCTACAATTGGGTAGAGTTTTTCATAGAACTGGGGTTCAATTTCCTCACAAATTATTTTGAATTTGTTCATGTTGCTTTTGTTCTACAAAGTTAAGCTATTGTTGTAATTTGTTATTAAACAATATACTTTGAAATTTGATATGCATATCTTTTGTGCATATCCACCATGTTTTGAAATTTGAAAATTGGCATATACATAACTGACAAAAGATTTTTTTTATAAAAAAAATGGGTAATTGGCTATTGTAGTAAATTTGATTTTTAAAAAATACATATCCTTCTTTGTCCCAAAAAACTTTTAAAATTTTATTGATATTCACAAGATAGGTGTAAAAGTTGATAACTGAACAACACTGGTTAAAACCAGCCCTTTACCCATGTATATAAATTATAAACCATCTACGTATGGAGTAATCACTTATTTATCTACCTGTCTACTTCTTTCAAATGGGTTAATCCAAGGTGAAATTGAATATTAATTCTGTTGAGGTTCATCCAGACATGAGTTGTAATGGGCATCCAGTGGATGATGTGCTGGTGGGTGCACTTCACTGTGACCTCAAACTGACAGGAATCTGGCTCTCATTCATCCTCATCATCATCACTATTTTGCACATAGCTGGTGCTTCGAGTGCTGTGTGGAATTCAGACACCTCCCTTTCCCATCGCTCAATGTTGGCGGACTTTTGAGTCTCTTTTCAAAGATGGGTTCATTTTGTAGTTTCCTGGGCGGTCCCCTCCCTCAATGTTGGTGAACTTTCGATTCTCTTTGTAAGGATGGCCTTATTGTGTTTTTCTTCAAAGGATAGGTTCATTTTGCAGTTTCCTGGAACGGAAAACCCACCGTCCCCCTGTTTGACCCCACCACAAAAATGCTTCCCCACTTTTGCAAGTCTTACTCAAGGGTTCTCACTCTCAGTCTTCACTGGTTTGTGAAAACGTCTTTTCACACAATCTCTATTTCAAACCCAACTTGAGAAATTTAAAAATAAAATAAAATTCCTAAAATGTTTTTTTTTCTTGAAAGCAAGGCTTTTTTAAGAATCCCCCTGCCACCCAAAACATCCTCTCTTGCATGTGATGTCACAAGGCATTACTTGGACACATACAAGATTTTAGGGCTTAATATAGGATATAATACACACCTCACATAGAAGGAAATCTTTTCAAAGGCACGACCGTAGCTTATCCACAGTGTTTTCTTTCTCAAAACAGGCGGTATACATGTCTCTATTGCATTGGCCAAAACAAATTTTCACAAGAGCATTGTCAACTAGATCAAGAAAAGGAGGTGGAAGGTGATTACAAGGTGAAGGTTATATGTAGGGTAGAGCCCTAGGTTGAGGGCATTACCAAAAATAAGCATGCACAAGGAGGTAATAGCCTAGTGCAGGCCCAATTTTGGTAATGCCCTCAACCATGGGATTACCTGAGCTAAAAACGTGCTAGAAATTCAGTGGAAAAATCAAGGCGAAACAGGTGGAGGGATATTATGAAAAACGAAATGCCCTCCCAAAAAGGGAGAAAATGAGGCAAACAGGGAGGGGGGCATTACGAAAAATGAAATGCCCTCCCTGCCCCTGGATGAAAAAATAAGCTTTATAATAAGGTTACCTCAAGATACGCTGCAAAATTTCTGGCAGGGCATTACGAATGAATGGCAGGGATGGGCCTGAAGTCAATACTTACTAATGAATGATAAATGAATAAGTAAAGCCTACGCAAACATTAATGAACTAGGTAACCTGCGAGAGCACACAGGTTACGTTGAATAGTGTCAAGTCACGAACGCTGAGACTATTCACATTAACCAGCACACTTGAGCTGTTTACCAAACATAACCTACAGTGTCGAGGTTTGAGAGTGACCCTGTCTGTAACCATCTTGTTTGTGGATGAAAAGTCAGTCCTGTGACCCACCTTGTAGATGGATGAAAAACATGTAACTCTCTACTCTCTTCTCTCAATGGACGAAAACTTGTAACCTTTTGTCTGTCTGGATGAAGTAAAGAAGAGGGAGGGGTTATGCATAGTGAGTAACAAGAGGAGGGCCAAGGAGAAGCTCAAAAACCTCTCTACTGTGGGCTGTCTTGTATGTCTCTATCATACTGGCCAACAATTTGTTACGTGAGTGTTGTCAAACTAGGTAACAGAAAAGGAGGAAAAGTGGATTGCTAGGAAAGTGGATAGATAGATGGAGGGATAGATTAACCTGAAATTAATGGTTAAAATCCAGTGATAAACATAATTGTAAACTTTAAGCCCTAATTATTAGAGTTTTTTCATAAATTTTTTTGGATATTTTCCCAAAATCTTAGCAAAATTAGTCAAATTTACATTAGAAAAAAAAAAATTCCAAAATTTCCCAATTATTTTATTAGAAAAAAATTGTCCCAAAAACCCACTAATAAATAGGTCAATGATGCAAAAGATTCAGCAAAAGTCTGTGCATGCCAGAATTTGTTGAGGTCACCAAGTAACAAATGTTGAAACAATGTCACGGGCACAAATTGGGACCTTCTATCAGCCCCAAATAGACGGTTTACTACTGAACACACCCTTGACTTTTAAGGTTTATCAGTGTTTAGGCCCAAAGATAAACTAGACTTCGACGACTGCACATTGCTGCAATGGTAGATTTTGAACTTGCAATATGATATCATAAAACATTGTTGATGACTTGTAGTGTTCTTTCGATGAAGCTATCCTCACTTTGAAAATGGGAAGAATTTTACCACATAAAGTTGCTGGTCACAATTGGTCTAGGTCCTCCATTCGATTCAACCAAGGCAATTGAAAAACATGACCTTAATTCATGATATTCATTATTGACAAAAGTAGATGGCGAATTCTTGACAAAGTTGTTTTTTAGATTGCTCCTACCCTTCAACATTATATTGTGTTCTGTCATTCTCCCTTGGATGCATTTGTTGTAAATTGTTTGTGATTTCAAATTGATGATCCACATGAGCCTTTGTACATGGCACTCCTCTTATGACCTAAACAAATTATGTAGAATGCAATTGCAAATGAATATGTTACTTGTATGAAATTTGTATTTGTTTTGATTTCTCAAGTAGTTCCTTAAAGGTCTTCTTCAAAATTTTGAAAGAATTTTCCACCACATATCTACCTTGCTTATGTTTTCTTTTATAAATAAGTTTTAAAAGATAATGTTGAACCTCCTCCTTGAAGGAGTGACTATCCAAAATATTAAAAAATGATGCCCCTTATCACCTAAAATGCATGGAGGAAAAAAATTGTTTGCTATGCCCTTGTTAGTATTTAACAAGCTCTTGTATTGTGCATGTTTATATAAAGACAACATTATCAAGATTTCACAATCATTGATTGACCTAGACAAACCCATATACACATCTATGAACATTTTATTACAATCTACAACTGCATGGGCTATGATGTTGTACCCATTCATCTTGAAATTATAATAATAATATATAAAGGCCATGCAAAGGCCCATGTGGGCTTTGCAATAACAATGTGGGTTCCATCAATGGCTCCTTAAACACAAGGCAATCCACTCCACCTTTTAAATTTACATTTTAATTTTCAACCCATCTTTCATCATCATATTTAGTCCTAATGAAACAAGAAAACTAGGTGGTTGATGTGCGTTTAACCCAATGACTAAGATTTGAACTTTAAAACCTACTAACTGTTGACAAACAATGGACATGCAAAAAAGAGGCTGCAAAAAATTCCAATGGGTAGATATGGATTGATCTTTTGTGTGGAATTTGCAAATTGAATATCAAAGTCTTGAAGATGAATGTTGGCTTTTGTATAAGGACAAGTTGAAGTAGTTTAATGAAAATGGCAACACACCCAATTGTGTCAAACATTTGTGGGTCATCCATAACAACAAAACAAAACAAATAAGAAAAATGGCAATAGAACCATGTGATGTAATAAAAATTGTCACAAACCACTTGCAAAAACCTACCAAGAAATAACAACATCAAAATAAACAATACAAAAAACAACAAATCAAACTTGCATTGCAATTAAACAAGGTTTGAAACAAGAAAGAAAGAATTAAAAAGAAACACAATGCATCAAGTAAACAATGAAAAATAATATAAATAAACAAACCAATAGTGAAACAAGTGAAAAAAGTGAGAAAACAAAAATTAAAAAGCTAGACCAATGGCAAAAGAAAATGCATAAACCTACAATGCAAGTTCAATGCCAATTGCGCAATAAACCCAACACAAATGTAGTGTGAACTCAATGAAATCCTACACTACACACAAACAAATCAATTACAAGCACAAAGCATAAAGACAAAAGCAAAGCACAAAAAGATGAACCACAAAGAAATATTTACAAACACAAATCATAAAGAAAACAACTACAACCCATGCTTGACCCATAACATGTTTGCCGACAAAACATTGACGTGGTAGTGGTGACATTGCCTTAAACCTTTGATTTTTGGGAATTAGATATCAAACTTGGCATCTTAGGGATTCTAGTGTCTCTAAGCACAAAAAACAACTACTACTAACGCAAAGAAAAACAAAAGAACTAGAAGAGGGACCTAAGAAACATGAGGCAACATTTACCTTTGTCTTCATGTGTCAAGATGTAACACCATTGCACAAAGGCAAGGGTAAGTCAACAATAGCTCACCTTTTGCCCTATGGTGTGAGTTTTGACATGATTTTAAATTATCGCTAGACTTTGTTAACCCTAATGTTAACATTAAACTTGCTTGACCCTAATATTAGGACCCCTAACACTTACTATGCAAACACTAGGTGTGAATGAAATATAAAAGGCTAAGAATGAGGTGGTAAGTGAATTTGGGCCCCGCATTTTGGGAATGTCCCACACCCATTACCTACCATAAAACATAAGATGAATGTTATCATAAGCCTAAACATAGGTAGATAATGACATGGTAGGAGTAAGTGAGATCTTATGCCCACTATCCAAGCCTGGGAGGAACCTTATGATACCTACAAGTAGGCATGACGTGGATCCCCCATTTAAATAGTAGGCATAAGATCTGGCTTCTTTTCTCAAGAGGGATATTCACGGATATAAAGTTCCCTCCCCATACACCAGGAAACTCCTCTGAATGCTTTACTATCTAGTACTTAATACCAACAATGTCTTGAAATATGGTTAAAATAGAAAGGAAATGAAAGAGGGTGGAGACCCACTCCCTTTCATTTGCATTCTATTTTAACCATATTAAATAATGTTGGAATGCCGCTAGTGGATATGTCAAGTTCACGGAAGCCCACCTTAAGAGAGAAGCCATCTGGCTATATGTAGCTACTAGATTAGTAGCCAAAATAGGTCTGTCTGTATTGCCCATTACACACAAATAGACGGCCCGGGCCCACCTAGGAGTCCACCTAGTTGGGTGAGTGTTGTCCATCAAGTGCTAACAGGTTCTACCAGGGTCGGGAGCGTAACCGGTGTTTCCCATTGTCAATTCTCATCACAAAAATGTGTTTCGGACAGTTGATTTAGAGTGGAACGAGCAGAAGATGGTTGCCACAAGGCAAGCCAAAATAGGTCTGTCTGAATTGACCAGCTGGTTCAATGAAACAGGCCCAGTCCACTTAAGAGGAGCCTATGAACCACATCCGTCAAGTGGTACAAAGTTCTACCAGTGTCTGTTCTGGAGAGTAACTAGTGTTTTCCGCCATTGATTCACATCACTAGAGTGGTCTCCACCGTTGATTCAAAGCACAAAAGTGTGTGTGTTCCCCACCAATTACAAGTGGAACCGGCAGAACCAAAACTGGAACAGTTGCAGCAACTACTAATTACCTGTCCCACTTAGGGTTAACCCTAAAATAGGTAGCTGAACAGGATACCGAAGCCCAGTTACCTACGGGTCAAGTTTCCATGGGCCTTTGAAAATCAGCCCAAAAACAAAAAGATCATAAATATGCTAGGAAAATTAAAATAATTAAAATAATCCATAAATCAGCCCACCAGCCTGATCTTCGCCTTAGCCACCGGGCCTCCAATTTCCCGGACAGATCTCCCCCCCCCCTTTTGAACCCTCAAAATTCATCCATGTGCCACAGTTGACGGCGGGGATGCTGCTGGAGTGGCCCACTACCACCGTACGTTCTGACAAGTGGCAGTTACGATTTAAGCTCTATAAAGAAAATTTATTTACTGCATTCTTATTGGATGGTAAGAACGAAGAACCCTAACTCTCTCGTTTTTTTCTATCCTGGGTTTGTATGAGTGGGCGTTTCCGAAGGGAAGGGGGGCGGCCAAATAATACTCAACTATTATTCTTGTTTTGGGCCTTGTTTTTTATACATTGCAGGCCTTCCTGAAAGTTTCTGAAAATTTCAATCTAACTATTTTAGTGGGTAGTGGACGGTGGAGGGAGCAGGAAAAAATTGGCCAATTGTCAATTGAGAACGACACCATAACTTGGTGAAGAGATTAAAGTTGGACATAACCAATTTGGTGACGGTGATGAGATAAAAGTCAGACATTACTTGGTACCAAATGTCGGAGAAACCTGGTTTCTTGGAAATTTAAACAGCAGTGGGGGAGTCACGGAATCAAGGTCCACAATTGTCAACACACAAACATTTTGGAGAAATTTCGAGGTCTGTAGCCAAAAACAATTATCCACCACATTTGCCATCGTGCTACATGCTCGACAATGGTACATATGTGGGTGCAGTCTCTCTTATTTTTTGGGGCCTAAAAATCATCAAAAGGTGACACAGTTTTCTCAGAAAATTCGGTTTAACAACTTTTTTTCCACAAAAGCGACAAAAAATCAGTTTTTTTTGGGACGGGTCTCCCCACATTTCTGGCTACCACCGGATGCAGTTAAGATTTCCTTGAAATAATGTTGCCAGTTAAGGCGAAACTTCGCTAGGGATGCTCATCACCCTGGCTCCATCAGGGAGAATCATGGCCGTCCATGGTGGCCATTCCTTGGTTATTATGCCAGGGAAGGTGGTGCTGAAAGGGCATTATGCCGTGGAACCTGATGCTCTGCCTACCCTTCCCCGGGCGTAATGCCCTGGGAGGACCTCAGGTTCAACCCTCACTTCCCAAGGCATAATGCCCTGACAGTAACACCTCTAGCTCGGCCCTCATCTTCCAGGCAGCGATTTTTTTTACTGGCGAAATTTTTCCAAAAAGCGAAATTAAAAATTAAAAATGTGAAAAAGGATTTTTTTGAAGGTTTTTATTCACTAGAAATGAGAAGAAAAAAGAGAAAAAAATGGTCAGATTCGTATTATATTTGGTTTCATTGTGTAGCCAAAAAGAATGAAGGATGATAAATGGTTTGTACTTTATTTCTGTTTCATATCCAGATTTGGCTGAATCTTTCAGGCATCATGATCGCCCCCTATTCTACAGCTTTCATGTAACAATGATAGCCACTTTGGCTACGAACAAAAATTCCTTTTCAGAAAAACACAGTTTCCAAGGCATAATGCCCAGACAGCAGCAAGATTCTCATCTTTGTACTTATGCACACCTCGGGAGGAGGGACGTCAAATTTCAGGGATTTTACAAAAGCGTAAGAGCATCTGCAACGGTGCTCAGTATGTAACCCTGGATAGTAAAATTAAATGTCTAAGTTTAGCTGTTTTTATTTTGGCAACCCCACCAATCAAACTGAAACTAACTGGAACTGCATATACATGGGAGACTACTAATAGCAAACCACCTGACCAAAAATTCAGTGAAGAAACCGAGGTGGAAGAGGAGGGGGCATTATGAAAAACGAAATGCCCTCCCTGATCCTGGATGAAAAAATATGCTTTACAAAGTTGCCTCCAGACACACTGGAAAATTTGTGGCAGGTCATTCCAAATAGTGATCCATTCCTAGTGTAATTACTTAGTCCAATTCCTGGTGTGATTACATTAAGGCCCACTTTAAACCAGGAGTCAAGGCCAGTAATGTTCAACTCAAATCAAGCATTCCTATTGATGGAAAAGTTGAAATCAGCCCCAAGAGCTTTACACTAGGAGGCAAGGCTGAAAAAATCTTTTCAATTTGCCCTAAGTTACTAATAAATGCTGCTGAACTTTATGGCTTTGTATTGGCCCCAAGGCTAGAAAAGGATACCACCAGATTTGGGAAACCAATTTGCAATGCTTGGGGTCAATGTTCCAGCATTTATTAATATCCTGGCATCAATAGTATTTTAGTAGTATTTTGGGGCCAACCAACAAGCCAAATATGCTCAAAGTTGGTCCCAAGTTTTTTCAACTTCAATTCCTATATTGCTAGAAAAGTGGCAATCAGTCACAAGAGAGTTTAGCCAAATCTGGCTACTAGACAAATATAGAAGTAAAAATTTTAAGAATTCTATAACGCAACCAGTGTGTGGCAGGCATTTGTTTTTTTAATAATAGTCAGGTCTGGTTTACACCAAAAACCACTGGTTATTAAAGATTTTCAATTTTTAAGAATCACCTAGATCATGGTTTTGATTCAAACATGTATAATCACATTCCCTACAAACCCTTACAAGACTGTGAATATAGGAATTTGTTTTTGTAGAAATAACTTTTTTATGATAGAATAAACGTGTCAAGTGTTTAAATTTTTACATGGGCTATTCTAAGCTCTATTATGCAAATTGAACTTGAAGAAAGTTGTGCTTTCAGCTTGTTTAAATGTGACAATTTACATTGAAATTGAACTTCTTGTGTATTTTGTCAACTAGATTTTTTTAATTATGGTTTTCTGTTTTCTTAGCAAGCTTGCATTTTTATTTTTTTGTTTACTATTTTTTTTTTTAAAATTCTTCAACGGGATTCATTGTTGTTAATTTGCATAACTTGAACACAAAGCAACATTAACATTGCTGAAGGGAATTACAATTTACAAAACTTTAATACTTGTCCTAGATTTCTCTCATTAGAGTCACATTATTAAGAAAGCTTTGCAAACGTTTTGTGCTATTAATGAATGTGATAGTGGTTCAAAATAATGGTGTTTTCTACCAAAACAGATGGTTACCAAAAAAATGTGTAACACAAACAAGAATGTGACTAAAATGGGTGTGATTATAAAGGGAATTTATTTTATCACTCATAATTTAAAATTCTTTGGGTTCTTTGACAAATACCAATGTGAGTATATTTGGGGATTATTTGATTGAACCTTGGTTTTTTGGGATTTTTTTAATAGAATCTTTGAGGTGTCTCACCACAACTTCCCGACGGGCAGGCTGACAAAATGTTGTCACAAAAATAACAATGTTGCTCAAATATTAACTGTTATTAAGTTGGTTGTTTCAGAAAAATACAGACCTTATATGTTATCAGGTGTTGGGTATGATTATAAAAGTGACCCAATTGCTGCACAAATATTCGTTTATGAAGTTTTTTTTGGGTTGATTACGATTATCATTATGTGAAATAAATATGTGTCAAGTGCAAAAGCAAGGCCAGGTCTGTGAATTTTAAAATATCCCAATATGATTTGGGTCCTGGGTCTTTACCAAGTTCACCTCTGACTTATATATATATATATATATATACCCATTCAAATACCCAATGGATTTTAATCTCCAGACCTCATACACACCCCAGACTGGACACAACCACTAGAGCCTATTAAGTAAATTTGGCGATTTCAAAAGAAGAAAAGTTAAAAATCTGCCCAAATCCTCCAAAAATCTTGGCAATTTTTTTTTTTAAATCCTTGAAATGTGCCAATTTTTTTGGAAATGTTCCAAAAAGTTCCATTGACCATGTTTCTTAGAACTTTTTATTTTTAGCAAAATGGCGAATTTTTGCAACCCAAAAATAAAATAAAAAACAAAAAACACTGAAACTACCTATAATAGAAGCTAAAATCACTAAAATAATGTATTATCTTTAGATTTACGTACCATACAGGCTAAAGAGACTACCAATCAAAGAAAAAATCCCCATGATTTTTAGTTTATTTTAGGGGGGAGCGTTCGCCGCCCCCTTGGGAGGGGGGCGTGGGCCACAATCTTCCTTGTAAGTTCTCCGACGCGGGATCTTTGTGAAATTTGTTCCCTCTTTGATCTCCCTCTTCCTATATATACACACGCTCTCCTCTCTTCCACCACAACAGCTCTCTTCCGCCTCAAACACAAGACTTGCTTTTGCTTACCCTCTTCCTCTAGCACAAGAGTTCTTTTCCATTACATTTCTCCTCAAAGCTCTCATAGAAGTTGGTCTTGGAATTAGTGTTTCAATTTTCTGTTGGAAGCTTGTGCAATCGGTATAATTATTGTATCCAAGCATTTTTGCTTTTTTGCTTTTGGTTGTTGCACGAGACAAGGGTTGAACAAGAAAGTGCACGTAAGAAGACAAATCGTACCTACTTTGGTTGGGTTTAAGAAACAAGCTTGCCTTTGCAGGCAGCAGCAGGGTTTTAACGGGAATTTTTTTAAATGGAGATGCCGACGATGCAAGAGGTATCCAAGAGGTTTTTTTTTTTTGGGTTGGGTTCTTAAATTTGCTGTCGAGTTTCAAGTGTTTTGGGTGCCAGAAGCGAAGAAGAAGGAGAAGAAGAGTCGTGGATTTGTAGAGTTTTAGGTATTTTCATGGGTGTCAGAAGCAGCGAAGAAGACTAGTCATGGGTTTGTCGAGTTTTGCGTGTTTGGTATGAGAAGAGAAGAAGAAGAGTCATGGGATATTCAGGTCCTTTGGTATGTAGTGTTTTTCGTATGTAGCGTTTGAGGCCGCAGCTGGTGTTTAGATCGAGATTATTGCTACAATTCTTTTAGATTCTTGTTTTCTGCATTATTGACCTGCATCTCGTGCGGCAGCTCTAGCTCTAAAGGATGACAATCTCTCATGTGTTCTGCTTTCACGGCTTGCAGTTCTTTAACGGCGATTACGAGCCTAATTGGTTGAGGGATAGCATGCCACTGGAGCGGCCACGGCGGTTTGCACAACCTTATTATACTCGTCCATTGGCAGGCTATTCTCAAGATGTCATACGGCCGCTGCTGCGACCACAAGAGCTTCCCGTTACAGTCATCAATCATCCCAATACCGTCGGCTCCCGCTCGGCTGTTTCCACCATCCCAGCGGTATGAACCTCTTGAGAAATACCCAAACTCCCCAATTCCCCAAGTCTTCCCTTACTTTCAGTTTCCACTCTTGTTTGGAAACAAAAGAAGTTGGCTCCACAGGGTTAATTTGGAGTCGCTCAGCTTACATTCTTCACTGGATTTCATTTTGTGCAGACTCTAGAGCTGAGAGTACCGTTGTGCTGCGAGAAATGCATCAACAAAGTGAAGAAAGCACTTTACCAAGTGGAAGGAGTAGAAGACGTGGTGTGCGACCAACCGGAGCAAAAGGTGATAATCACTGGGAATGTGAACCCTGATACAGCACTGAGGAGAGTGCAGAGTGTGAAGAAGAATTCGATCTATTGGTACATCGAAACGTCAGTAGACTCCGCAACACCCGCAACTTCTATTGTACATAACAAAACACACCGGAACGGTTACGCACCTAACTACATTGCACCTTCTTCTTATTATACCCATAATTATTATGCCCATCCTCTTCGTCGTAGCAACTCCAGTCTTCGATCTCCTTATTATTCCCGCTACTCATCAGCTTATCCCCTCCGCAGCTACTCACCTTTTCAATCTAATCCTTACATTGACAACAGTTACGACGCTTATGATCCTTATAACCCAATGTACAGTAGTCGGCCCTACTACATGAGCGATCCATACTTCTAGCCAGCACCAGCACCAGCAGCCCCGGATGATCGTGAAACTCCTGGTCCTCCATCTCTATCTGGATAGTTCTACAACATTTCTCAGATTCTCTCCGAAATATGCAATCCTTCGTGCAATGGGTTGCTGATCAAGTCGAATTTTTTCCTCTTCTTCTTCTACCTGAGGCAAAGTGCGCGCAATCAAATCATCTTCCCAAATTCGGAGATGTCAACGAAGGACAAACGCAGAGACACAAAGAGACAGACACAGAGAGAGAGAGCGAGAACCCTAAACCCTATAACTTTAAACCCTAATTGTGAGATTTTACACTAAAGAAAATTCTTTGGTGGTATTTGATTTGCAGTTTTTTTTCCTGGTACCTACCCTTGTTTTTTAGCTTCCAAGTATTTTATGGCCACCTGAAAATTCTCTGAAAATTTTGGAATTTGTCAAAAAAAGGGGGGGGCTTCAACAAATTAGGGTTACAAATCAAGCCATTTACCATTATAGAATGTAATTGTACCCTAAACCCATTTAGTGGGTTTTGCAATGTGAATAATTGTGAAATCAATCCAACTATCCTGAAGGGATGTATGGGATGTATTTTCTTTTGTACTTGTGAATTCACATGCAACTATGCTAAATTTGTGGATGTATTATTTTGATTGCATTTGAAAACTAGGTTGGTGTTGCCATGTATATGGTTCTGGTTTATTTTCCCCCATTTCCTTGCTTGATACTGGTTTTGCAAGGGAAATATTTTGGAACTATCTCCCTGGCAGCTGATGAAGAATATTGTTCTCTGAACGTTTCTACACAATTCAATTCTCAAAACCATTGAACCATACAATTGAACGAAAATTCTGATATTTATGGAAAACCTAAAATCACATGCTTTTTAAACCAGAAAAATACCTTTACAACAAATTTGTGTTGGCTAAGACACAGAACATCAGAAGAAAATAAAATTTGAAGTTTGCCCTAAACAGGTCAAAAACAATCCAATCCAAATGTGAAGCAAGAAGACCAAAAGAAAAAGGATGTGAGACATGGGGAATTAGGCATGATGTAAAGATTACAATGGATGTTGTAAAACATGAAACTTGTATACCATTTTAGCTAGTGGTGGTGGGTGCTACTATTAATATGCTATATGTGAAAGAGTAAAGTTTGTAAAGCGTCAACACTTCATATGTAGACCAAAAATCATAACTCATATCCATTGATGATGAGGGACATAGGCTAATGCACCCTGCAATTGAAAATTTAACCCAAATCACTGCCTAAGGTAGATATAAAGTGTGCCAAAATCTACCAAAGGGGGTCAAAAATAAAAAGGTTAGGAAGAGGTGAATGATTTTTTTTAATCTAGTTACTGAAATTGTCATTTATGAAAGAAAGGATCTTAAGGCAGGATAGATACTCTACAATGAAATTCAATCCAATATGAATGAATCTCTGCCTGAGAGAAAACGATATTTTTTTTATAGACCACAGAAAGACAGAATCTTAAGCTATAACTCTATAATAAAAATTAAATCCAATATCTGTACCTGTGTTAGGAGGCCAATTAAATAAAGAGCTGAGGAGCATGCCTTTTGTCAGTGAACAAACTCATCTGTCTTTTTCCTTATCTTACAAGGACACTATGTCTTTTATGAAAATTGAAGGTCAATATTTTGAAATGTTCTGAAATATTGTGGTAGGGTTTATGAAATTTTCCATCTTTGAACCTGTTGTCCCAAGTGTGAACTCACTTTTCCTTCCAAAATTGTTTTTTGTAATTTAATTTAATTTCTAATGAAAAAAACTACTCAAATTTCACCTTCCAAATTATGTTCTTTAAGTCCTACCCACAAAGGGCTTTCCAACAATACCAAGAGTGTGCTTAAGTTTCCCTATAATTTAGTTTTGATTTAATTAAATTTTCATTGAAATATTTGTTCAATAGTCTATAATTTCTCCAATAAAGTTTGAAACGTTATGAAACCAACTTGGTGCATTCTCATTCATTGAGGGCTTTCCAACAATATCAAGAGCATGACAAGAGGTGCCATGGTTTCGAAAATCTCAATGTGACAAACAAAACAAATAAACTAACCTTTCTTCCTAAATAGATGTCACAACATAAAGCAAAACCAATGTTGTGCGATAATTGGAATGTGAACAAACTAATAAAATAAGATAAATGCAAATGATTTACACATATAACACATTTTATTAAATTGATTTTGCATAATCTTTTGTATGATCATTCTTACACAATTCCTGCAATAACTAGCTCATTTTCAAGCCTATCATCAAGCCTATTTACAAGAAGTGAACCTACCTAATCCAATCTTGACTAAGCTATTAGAGCAAACATGTTAAAAGTAAATGAAACAAGAACACTGTTATACTTGCAACACAACAATATTGTAATCTTGACTAAGCTATTAGAGCAAACATGTTAAAAGTAAATGAAACAAGAACACTGTTATACTTGCAACACAACAATATTGTAAGAAGAATCTGATTTTAGAATAATGGATGCTAATGGTTGGAGAAGAGGAGGTGCATGGAATGAGCTTAAAATCATCACAAATTGCTCATTATATTATATAGGATAGACTGGCCCATCATCAATCAGCTGCCTATGATCGAAGACTTATTTATATCTTCAGTTTATGTGCTTCATTTTGAGTGATTTCAAATGTTATGGGAGTGCTACCTCACACTCTAGAAATCATCTAAATTCATCTTTCAAGTGCAAAGGAAGAGGAATAATGAAAAAATAACAAGAAGAAAAATAAGCTTCCAAGTTACAAAACATGGTTTTTTTTTCTTTTTTCCTCTTTGGACCCCTCTTACTTTCAAACCTCATAACTGTTGCTGGATTCCACCATCCAATGTGTTGAGTAACTGGGAAACGCAATTTGATCATGTATATTCCATACTCAG
>Ga0209208_10002697_pt1 | contig 25491 bp, 24 predicted proteins | sample S1TSphfallax_3_FD_187694 | JGI IMG/M metagenome (GOLD analysis project Ga0209208, IMG submission 187694) | Host-associated microbial communities from peat moss isolated from Minnesota, USA - S1T2_Fd - Sphagnum fallax MG (SPAdes) (version 2) | ecosystem: Host-associated > Plants > Peat moss >...
AGAGGGAGATGAGAAATCTTTACAATGTCATTCATTGTAAAGATTATTGACGCTTGGCAAGTTTTCATCATAGTGGAGTCTTATATATCCCTTATAGATTGAAAGCATATACAATCAAACTATGACATCAACCACCCAACATTCAAGTTCCTTTCCATCTTATCATCATCTATCTCCTTGGGACTTTTCTCTCTTTGTCTCTCTCTTTATTGTAAGTTTCAAACCCCTTCAAAGAAGCTCCCTTTCAAATGTCATGACTCATGACCTTTCCCCACTGCTGCTACCTTTCTGCTCCTTGGGTCTTTAACACAACCTGTTTCATCTTTTTTGCACCCTAGTAGTACTAATACTAGAACTAGAAGGTCCATCTCAGAAAGAAAAGGGAAGGTAATAGTTGTAGTAGCCTTTTAATAAGAGTGGAAGAGACACTAATTCGTCAATGCTTAGTTGGCAAACTTCAAGCGTCTTTCAAATCCTTTGTAGTTGCAAGACACAAGGAGTGTACCCAATTCCATGAATTTCTAATTTGTCATCCAATAATTTCAATCAAATGTTCTAAGGAAAAAGTTAGAACTCTTGGGAGAACCAAGTAATTGCAAGAAAATGTTTGAGATCCTCAAGTTTGCAAAACAAATTTATGTGATTTTGGAAGTTTTCAAATTCTTGTTGCAAAAACAAGGAGTAGAAGGTACCCAAATTCCATGAATTTCCACAATTTGTTTGTTTTCGTCCATTAATTTCAAATTGGAGCTTTCTAGAGAGTCAGAAGTCTTTGAGAGAATTCAAGTAATTTGTAAGAAGATATTGGAGATTTAAAAGTTTTGAAAACACTAATGAGTTTGAAGGTTTCCCCAAACAAACACATATGAATTTCCTAAGTTTGCTCATTGCAAGTGAGCAGGGAGGATTTGGATTACAATAATGGGTCTTCAAGTTTTGGTGGGTATAATAATCCACATGAGCGATTGTATTTTGTGATACTTGAATCATCGTCCACAAAAAAACTTTGGATTACCAACTAATAAGAAAGAAAGATTGAGGAAGAAGAAGAAGAAGTTTTGGTGGGCAGAATAATCCACATGAACAATTGTGTTTTGTGATCCTTGAATCATCATCCACACAAAACTTGGATTACTAACTAATAAGAAAGAAAGATTGAGGAAGAAGAGGAAGACAAAGAATCAGTTGTTTTCGTGAGGTTTTGAGAGGAAAGGCCAAGTAGGATGGGAGATGAAATCACAACAAGAGGAAGAAGAAAAATGGGTGCAATCTCTGTGGTGAAGCTGGGACAAATTTAGCTTCTTTAATTACCCTGGGGAGCCATTAACAGGAGGAGGAGGTGTTTCCCACACACCTGATTTGATCCCATTATGTTGTGGAGAAGGAGCTTTAGATGAAGTAGAGGAAGGTTTGATAAGGACAAGCAATTTGATAGTATGGAGAATATGTGGCATGGGCATGATCACTCCTGTTCTTCAAGGGTTGATATGAATAATGTCAGCCCAATTTTCCACCAGGTATGCTGACCCAGTTGTTTTTTAAAAATTGGGGGTTTTGGGTTAGGTTTTTGGGGTCCTTTGCAGATTTGGCTTTGTAGATTGAAGCAGAGATGACATTAGATGAGCTCTTTTGTTTGATTGAGAATGCTTTGTTTTCTCAGACTGATTTTTATTTTTATTTTGTTTTTAGTTTAATTTTTGGGCCTAGGTTTTTGGGTCCTTTCAGATTCAGCTTTGAAGATTGAAGTGGAGATGATGTTAGATGAAAAGCTCGATTGAGAATGTGTGTGCTTCTTTAGGGTGCATCCTGATTTTTATTTATTTATGCTGCTTTTTAATGGTCTTTCAAACTATGTGGTATTATTTTGCAGAGAGGATGCAAGATTGATTGCCAAGGAGACAATGCGGGTGTGTGGCTCATGACCTAATCTTTGTTTGCATTTGAATCAGGACTTTGTTTGTTTGTTTGAATGCTGATTTGTATCATTCGTAGAAGGCTTAAAGCTTTAGTGTTGGGAGTTGGAATTTGGTGGGTGTTTTTTAGGATGTCGAGGGAATGATCGACGGGTGTTGCTGGATATTACAGTGGAGATAGAGGGGCAGTGTGCTGAGCATATTGAGATGAAGGAAGGTGATACAGCAGAATCAGTGGCCAAGAAATTCTGCAGGCGGCAATGTCTTCCAGATCTACTGGTTGCCCCACTGACTGACCACATTGTCAGTAACATCATAAGCATAAGGTGTGTTGGGTGTGGGTCTCATGCATTACTTCACTTGTGTGCAGAATTCTGAACTTCTAAGACTTGAAACTGCAGAAAGTCCTCTCTTCATGAGTTAATGGATAAAAAGGTGGTGGCAAAGTTTGAAAGTAAAATCCAGTAAGGCCTTTTGTTTGAAAGAACACAAAGCTGTCAACAGGTTTGATCAAACTGGCTATCATCAAGTAATAAATCAAAACTGGGCTCTGGTTTTTGTCAGTGACAAATTCTGCAAAGAGAACCATTGAGTGATGAAGGTAAGGTAGTACAGTGTGCACAGTGTGTACTACAAAAGCAATCTTTGTTTGGCTTGTCAATTTTTGCAGCAAGGAAGACAATGATCTTGTCTACTGCCCTAGAGATGAATGCCCCCCATTATGCAAAGAAAATTGGCCCACCAGACATCTCAATGCAGATGTTCACATGCCCTCTGATTGTGTCAGCAAATGTACATGCAGCTCCAATTTGAAATCTAAAGGATCATGCCATCTGGCCCAAAAGCGCAACAGATGGAACACTGGAAAACCCACCTGGGTGGCACCGAAAAGACGAAGACATAGATGCAGAATACAAAGAAAAGTGTCAGAGCGGCTACTTGCTCCAACTATTGCAAGTCTCGGAAAGTTCAAACAGCAAACTGACTATTGCAAATGCAAACCAAAGTCCAAGGCTTGTCGTCCGTCCAACAAGGTTTGCATTACATTCCACACATACAGTTTGTTCAAGTCTGGAATATTATTATTTGCATACAGTTGATTTTATCTAGACAATCCATTGATGAGTCACCCAGGTATGTAGTCTTGAAAACCACTCCATCACAAGTCTCTTTTGAAATGCTCAGTATTAAGCATAGCTTCCAGCTTTAAATGCTGAGCTCTAGACTGAAGTACTTGTTGGAAACAGAAATCATATCATGTGCGAGGCTGTGAGCATTATCTCAAACCACTACAGAGACAAGAAGATGCCAAGGATTATAGATCCCAGCAGTACCAGAAGAAGAAGTTAGAGAGACAAAATAAGTGTCTCCCTGAGGTACACACCTCAATCCTTTTGAACTAGTGTAGCCAGTTGTGTGTAATATGATAGCGTGCCTACACCATCATGAATATAGAGGTGATTTATATAATTCATGGATTCTCGATGCTGCTGCTAGACTACGCCAAAACATGGCATCCACAACTAGTCCTTTCATTATAAAGCTAGCATCTATGCTGGTGGGTATTTCCAGAGTGATCTGCACTTGGTTAATTTTTATCATCTCACCCAAGTTCATAGTTCTGATGAGGATGTAGATTATGTGCAAGCAGCTGTTCAATTCCAGAAAGCTGGAACAAATTTTCTTTCTGTTTCTGTGAGAATTAGGGGGGTCAACATCAGAAATCTTCTGCATCAGTTCCTCAGTTTGATCCTGTGCATCTTTTAAGTTTCCTTTTTTGTTTGCCTCTTTCGATCACTTTTATGAGATGAGTATAGAGTCCTGTCTGAGCAGAGTGTATGGAGAACTATGTGCTTGCGAGGAGAAAGTGCAAAGCATTATCAGAACTATGGTGAGCTGCTATACACAGAGGGCCTCCGCATGAAGGAGAAAAAGGCAAGGCGGTGTGAACAGCAACAGAGAGACAATGAAGCCAGGGAGCTGGCACAAATGACTGCAACACCTGAAATCAGGTAGTCAACTACATATTTTTTTCTCTTTCTCAATCTCTTTGTTCACTAATGACCTTTGCTTCAATATATGGCACTCCAAGACTTCAGCAATGCCTTCCTGTGGTGGCATTTCTTTGCTTTGTTGGGAACTGAAATTCCAATTCTGGAACTTTTCCCTTTTGGATCTCTGAAGAACATTGTCCTCAGACATTGCTTTGTGTTTGAGGGGCTTTTGTGCCCTTCTGTTAGAAGAGAAGAAAATTACCAAGCAAAAGCATGTTCATTTTCATTTGCTAAGAGCAGGGTCAGGTGGCAGTCTGACTGAGGCAATGCTTGGATGTGAAGTAAGCGAGCAAGGAACATGAAGTGGGATCACGATGTCTATTGCAGACTCCAAGTTCCTGACAAATCAAGGCAGGATCAACTGCAGGAACTCAGAAATGAAGTACATCATCCATCTCCAAATTGAGACATTATCCCCCTTAGAGATTATGGGAACAATAGGTCTTCCAAAGTGTGGGTACCTGGGGGCTTTTGGATCCTTGAAGGAGGCGATTCATATTGTTCATTTCTATACAGCTGTTCTGGATGTAATCAAAATGGGTTTGCAGGTTGTTGCATGATAAGTCACAATGAGCCTAATTATCTGCAGATTTTGATGATGACAGATCTGGGAGTCCAAGTTAGCAGAGTGCACATTCAGACCAGCCATTCATCACAATCGGAGATACCAGCATGATAATGACAAGAGGGAGAAATCTTGTAACCGCTTTTTAGAACTCTTCCGGGATGCTGAAATCCGTCATCGACGTCAGGAAGAATGCGCTAGATGGTACCCTATAGAGTAAGTGGAAGCCGATCCCCTCGTTACTCTACCAAGAATAATGCTGCTATATGCATCCCCTTTTACAGGTTTACTTTATCTCTATGTCACATGTTAGTTCTTGAGTCTCACCACTGACTTGAGAAAGGAGATTTTCATGCTGACCATTGACTAGCTCCAAACGTGAGATGATCACAAGTGTTACGACTTTGTCCAGCAGCAAGCATGTGGCCTATGTAATGTGTTGACTGACTGAATATCTCACCATGCTAACGGGAATTTAGAATGTAAGTGAACTTGTGTTAAACAGGCCACACTAGAGCCACAAATGTCACGCAAGAATTCCTTCTTCTTAACCACCTCTTTGAATAAAATTGTCAACAAGATTTCAAGATAAAGGAGTGTGACTGACAATTCTTTTTTGGTAGCTTATAGCATGGTGAGCGTGTAACTAGATTTGTAGTTCTGTAGGAGATGTAAGTCAGAAACTTAATCCTATATATCTGGTAAGAGCCAGGCCTCAAGGTGTTAACCATATCGGCAGTGCTGGAACAGTCACATATAGTACAAGATTTTCTTTTACAGCTCATAAAACTGGATTGTGGACTTGTTATATATGCAATTTTTTACATGTATCTGATGACTTGTTTGGATGGTTGTTGCAGTGTTACATTTCAGCCTACTGTTAGTAAGTCAAGGTGTAAATGTAAATGCACCAATTATGAGGAAGGTTCTGTTTTCCATAGATTGTGGCAGCATGCTGCCAAGTTGAACAGAAAGAAGGACATGAGGGGGCATGTATGCCAGAGATTGACTGATCCCCTCACTGGTCAGCGGCTCTTCCAACCTATGGTTGGACGCAAGTCTCATCATGATGTGATCATTCCCTGGCCTCCTCAATTTCCTTCCTTGGCATTTGACAACCCATCTTACCAAAATACCTATGAGATATGAGAATTGCAGTCTTTACATTGCAAGTTGTACACTTGCTTGTTTGCTTATCAGTTGCTCAAGAACATCACCCACATAATCTCCTCTTGAAACTGGTTATGGGTCTTTAGATACTTTGCAGAGATTGTGACACATTTTTTGTATTTCTGCTCAACTGCAGAGGAACCCAAGACAGCTCCCAATTGGGGAGTTTTTGTATCGATTGAGATTCAGTATTGACAGGCAAAAGGAGGAGTTGCTGGAGCAAGATCTTGCAAAAAGGAAAGAGCTAGCAGAATCCCCTCATATGTTATGCAGGTCCAAGAAGTTGCTTGGACGCATAAGAGAACGTGGTTTCAAGGCTATATTTGCCTGCCTTGATAATGACAAGGTTTGCATTTTCACTATCTGAAGGCATCCATCTTCATTCCTTAAATCTCTATTGTCTTCATTTGTACATAATTTCTTTGGTGTTGCATATGCTCACCTTGAGAGGGGGGAGTACCTAAGATATATGTCTTAGGGGCGTTGCTCTCTGTCACATTGGCTTACTGGCAGATGACACCTGTTACATCTATATATTTATGTGTTCATGTTGCATAATCTGGTACTTGATCATTGCTTACTGTGTTTGCAGGATGGTCGCATCAAGCTAAGCAGTGCAGATTTGCAGCATCTGGATGCTGATGTGGTTGAGGATGTCAATCAAGTCATGAAGATGACAGGTTCTGAGAGGGTTCTCAATTTCGATGACTTTGTGAATTGCATGCTTGCTGTGGAGGTACCAATCTCTGTGTCAGGCACAGGACCCTTGGAACTCAGTTTTGCAACTTTTAGAACTTAAAGAGATGATTTCTATCCTTGGTTCAGATTCTTTCAAGGAAACAATGATCTATCTCTTAATTCCACTCTAGACCTCCACCTTTAAGTCAATCTCAATTTGCTGAATGGATCAAGAAAAAGGGCTATGGAACATTTTTACTGTCACTGGAATCAAAACAGGCTGGAGGAGGAGGATGTAAAAGCTTTGGGCAGAAACTTGGCTTTTTATGAATCCTTTCCTCACACTGAGTTCTTCTGCAGAGAAGAACACACAAGGATGTCAAAGTACACCACCTAATAAAGCACAAGTATCATACTCCACCCAACATCATGAAAAAGTGGAAGATGAGGCGTATGTCCCGAATTCTTGCAATGCGAAGGAGGGGGCATGAGTGAGTTTTTCAGACTGACAAAAAGTATGAATTACCGATATGAACTTGAGGATAACTATGTTCTCTGCCACAGTTGCATCCAATGATCATTCCAGAATCTGAATGGCATTAATTAGAGAAGCATAGGTCATGTTGATATGGTCAAGAAAGAATTAGCTCATTCAACCTTGCTTGAAGTTTCTGATATGCTTCGGGTGCCAATATCCCAACCAAACACAAACAGTCAAATGCATGGGATCTGCTCAGTTACACATTCTTTGCGACACATCCCCTCTAGCAGTTGCTGCAGAAGTAGAAGTGGCCACGAGGTTACTAGTATCTTAGTGCAAACTAGGTCCATGTTCCATAACATGATAACGCTCTTGCTCAGTTTGTTAGTGAAAAGTTCAGTTTACTGTTAGGAATAGGTTTGATTTGTGATTTTCCTTCTGTTCATGTGCAGCACAAGAACAGAATGGTACAACACAATCTGCAAGGATAGAATGGAGAGCCTACAAAAGGTGGCAGACATTCGTAACAAGAGAGACTGTGCAGAGATGGCTGCATGCACATTCAGACCGAAGCTGATTAATACTAAATGGCACAAGATGGTACTTTCAATGATCTAATCACAATTATTTCTGAGTGTGTTTGCAAACAATTCTCTTATCATGTTCATACTCAACAACAGGGCTGACCATCATGGATTTGTGATGGATTGTGAGTCTTCTTCAGAGACTCAAAACAAGGGTTCATTGGAAACAACTTCAAAACTGCAAAACAAGGACCAGTCCTTCCAACCCACATCAGAAATACAAAACAGTGGCCAGTCCTTCCAACCCACATCAGAAGTGCAAAACAGTGGCCAGTCCTTCTGAGCCACATCAGAAATGCAAAACAGAGGGTCATAACAAAGCTGGGGAGAATTTGGTATCCTCTACATCACAAACAGACCATGTTTGTGACTTCAAAGAGGCTCAGCAGGCACTGGGTAAATCTGAACCCATACCGCATGGCTCCAAATGTACTGACACTAATAAGAGCAGAGTGATACATAAGCAGCTAAGGAAGATATTTTTCACCCTGACTAGAATCACACTTATTGCAAGATTGTTTCTAAAGACAACATAACCCCCTTAGTCAGGCTTCTTGGGATATCTTTTGCTCTCAGTTTGGGCTATCCTGTGGAAAGTAGCCAACCTGGTGGTAATCTGCTTGTCTCTAATTACCCGATCCATTGTAAAGTCTGAACACAACTACTGACTCACACTTTGCTTGTGCTACTTTGATGATGAAGCTGACAATAACATCTGCTGGTGTCTGCTTGCATGACCAAAGCTCTGATTAGGCAGCATGATTCAAGAGCCCAAGAGCGAGGGTATTGTGATTTTGATCCAAGTTCCTTGTGGGCTGATTAATTCAAGAGACCGGGCAGACTGAGGAAGATGGTAGTGCTCATCTCTCTTGCATATGGCAAGTTATATTTCCCCCTGTGTACCCTCTGGAGAAGAGAAGTGGACCAGATATGCGGAAATGCAAGAAAGACCGCCACAAGCTTCTGCCCATAGAGGACAAGAAACCATTGATGTGGGCAATTAGAAGCAGATGCAAAAGAATTGACTTTTGTAGGCCTCTCTAAGAAGCAATAACTGAGGTGCTAACCATCTTCTGAATATAAACCCAGATGCACCTACAGGACCAGCCAAGGATGAAGAAATAGCCTGACTGTGCTGCCTCAAATTGGAAGCACTTTTGTCTTTCTAGCCATATGTACAGATGCTGACCCTCCATTGAAGTGAGGTAGGCAACCTAGCTACCAGTCACTACTGGGTCAATGGATTACAGAAGCTTGTGGAACCCTCAGGCCTATCAGCCCTTGAGGAAGAAATGGAATAAAGATCTTTTCTTCTTCAACCAAAGGCAATTATGAGTTATCCACCTCTGATAACAAGGGAGTAGAAGAGCCCCTGTCAAAATAACTGGGGATAGATGTGTCCATACAAGCCCTTGCTGAAGTGTCCATCAAAGCTTGACACTGTGATATGTGAGTGAGTGTGGTTGCATCTGTCATTGTGTCATCCTGGAACCCCCATTTGATTATAGCTGCAAAAACTATGCATTGAATGGGTATGGCATGCAACGCTTTTTATACTTCCCACAAATGGGGAAGAGGAGCATATATAAGTAGAAATTTGATTGAAAAGTTTTGGGTCAAGATTTTCATTGTCATCAGGTAATATGAAGAAAGCAGCAGAAGTGTGTGGAAGTCAAAAGCCTCAATTTCACTGATCTCTATTTTGCCTTTTTATTCTCTACATGGGGCGGGGCAGCAGGAGTGGGGAGATGAGACTTCCGTTCTATCTCCTCTGCTTCATGTTTCTTTTTCTGTTCAAAATACTGCTCGAATGCTCGTGGAAGGAAGAACGGAATCAAGAACCCAAAAAGATTACCAACATAATACACCGCATTTGCTACCACCAACCCCCTTTCAAACCAAAACCATGCTATCGCCTGCATCCAACAACACTCACAAAGCAAAGAAGAAAAAAACAACCTTAGCAAAAAAAACATAGTCATAGCTTGCAATTTCCCAACACATCATGGTTGTTAGCATTAAACCCTAACTTCAACTCCATCGTGTCATGCAGATTGACATCCACATTAAAATGAGAAACCTGATGTCAGATTGTCACTCTGCTTTGATGTCAGGGATAACAGATGCAAGAACAATACATATTTAGGAGGGAGAGAAAACCCTACCTCAAACGTGGGATCTTGGGGAAGAGTTGAGAGCATGAAAGTAGATTGGACCCAATCGGCAAGAGAGAAAATGCGGCGAGCACTGTACAAGATGGGTAGCAACACTCTGACAGGCAGAGAGAAAATCTGCAAGCCGTTGACGAGGTTCTCAGTGAGAATCTGACAAGAGAGAAGAAACAAATGGGGAGTGGCGGAACGCACGGCCTGCTGATTGCCGCGTGCAAAACCACCCAGAACGAAAGCCAGCGGCAGGAAAAGCCCTACAGAAGTCCCCACAATCACATAGCCCTGAAAGAAACGGTTCCCCTTGAAGACTTGGAGATCGCCGTCTTTGTAGCTGGGGAAAATGGTAGCGGATATCAAGAATGCGTACAAGGTGATAAAGATCGGGAAAAGAAGATCCGCTACTGGTACTAATCCGCTTGCCGAAAACACGACAATGAAAGCCACCAGCTGAAGCTCTATTACTCTCAAAGACCCCATCACTCCACCTAACCCTCCCGCCCCCGACCTGTTGTTTCTTTCGTCATACCCGCCTTCCCCATGCCTTTTACTCCCCCATCGACCCGCTGCCAAAGTCGCCCCCGACATCCTCCCTCCTCCCAGAAAAAAGCCCAAAAAACACAAGGAAAAAAGCAAAAAACAAAAAACAAAAACCCCACTTTTTTCTCACCAAAACTTCCCTTCTCTACTCAATTTCTATTCCCGTCCCTGCAAACAAACCCTCGTCAAAAAACCACCTATCTTCAAAAACCCAAATCCTTGACCACAGTACAAAGAATATTTACCACCTTCTCCTCCTCCTCCTCCTCCTCCTCCTCCACCTCCTCGTCCTCCTCCTTCTTTATACCACCACCCAATTGCACCCACATGGCTTTTATTTCTAGCTCGAGCTATAGATCATCTCTCTCCACAAACCAACGAAAAAAAAAACCCCGGAAAACAAACACTCGATACTTTTTTTTTCTTTAAAAAAAAAAAGCTTAAAGACCACTCTCAAGCATCCAATTGGTCGTCGAAAAAACTAATAACTATCGCGACAAACAGAAAGGCAGACGCCTAGTTGCTTTGCTCGCAAATCCGCGAGAAATACACATAAACGCACACACACGAAGCAAAAGCAAAAGCACTTGACACCATGCTGCAGCAGCAACAGGAAGCAGCGCCGAAAGCACGTTGCAGCAGGAAGTACACTACACAACCCCCCACGTTAATTCACATCCGTTAGATTCAGGCAGTACCGAGTGTTGACCGTTAGATCTGTCAGCCGCCTGACCAGCCCGCCAGCTTCTAGCTCCTTGAATGAGCACACTACCTACTACTTTCTAAGCTACCTACCTACCTACCTACCAGACTCTATCACCTACCTACCAGACTCTATTACCTACCTTCCCACTTTTTATGTGACTAGAAAGAAGCACACATGTCAACAACAAAAAAGTGTTGTTGAAATAGTGAACTCAAATGCCAAGCGAAATGACGTTCTTGAGAGTCATGTTGTTGTTTTTGACAATTTGAGACGCCATTCAAAGTATGATATTCAATAGGCTACCTACCTACTTATCTACCTACCTACCTACCTACCTATCTACCTACCTACTTACTTACCTACCTACCTACCTAGTAGGGTAGTCTTAGGTAAGGGCTATTAGTCCAAGAGTGGCCGACAACAATTTTAGGAATTGAATTTCCATGCAATCAAATGAGAAGTCGCTTCATGGAGTGAAGGGGACTCCTTTATTATATATAATTGCCCCCAAGCTAGCTAATGGACGTGCATGTGTAGATTTTGGGTGCACCCAATCCAATTGATGGGTTGTTTTGAAATTTACCCATCTACTTGTTGGGTTTCTTCTCAAAATATGAATGTTGGGTAACTGATTTAATCATGTCTCTGTATCATCTTTCTTTTTTTTTCTTTTTTTCTTTTTGGGGTTGTCGCTTGCCTTTTTGTATCATGAGGTTTCATATCACTATGAAATGTTTTGAAAAATTCTTATTGGCTTGTTGCCAAAATAAAAAAAGTAATTGAACTTGGGAGGTAGCTCGTCTAATTATTAAATAGAAGAGGTGAATAAGAGAGGCCAAGTTGAATCGTTTCTATGTAGTTGAAAGTTGGAAAGGCATAAATATGAAATGAAGAACTTTTGAGCTTGCAACCAATACCCTTGCTATTGATTCAATTGTGGTTAATACACATTGGTTGGATTTCACTTGCTTTTGTTTTTTACACAAACTTGTAAGTTGTTATGAGCGCCACAATGAAAAGTTGAATACATGGATGATTAGTTCTTAATTGTTTTAGAAAAAAAGAGGCACCTTTTTTTTCCTTGCATCTAGATACTAGTTTCTTAATGAAGATTTCCAATTGTTTAGCACTTTATCAAGTGCACAATACATGGATTTTATCCATGTTGAAACCAATCAATGCAATACCCTCACCAAAATATATATATGCAATTCAACTAATGAATGTTAAAGGAATATATGTGTGTGTGTGTGAAATAATTTAACTAATGAATGTTGGACTGTTGTTGAAAGTCAAAAAAGGCAAGTTAATTATAATTACATTCATCATACATTTTTCCAAAGCATGCATGCTTTCTAAGGTTTGGAAACATTGAATTTCATAACTTGAAATGTGCATGAATCTCCGTAAGATCTTTTACTTTTTTTTTTTAATGTGGGAACTAGAACTAATCCTAGTTTATTTACTCTTATCTATGTGGGGAGGAAAGAGGTATCTTGATGTTGTTACAAAATGTATTTTGTATATTGCCAGTGGTTTTATTTTCATTTTAATAGGAGCCTTAACCATGGGACTCTATAGATCTAATGAACCAACACTAGACTTTCAAATTTTGGCTAATAAATCTTACCCTACAAAATTAAAAATAATATTATATTTAAGTTTCTCTATAGCTTATGTTGTTAAATTATCAATAATCCCCTTCTATACTTGGCTACTTGATACTCATGGAGAGGCACATTACAATACATGCATGCTCTTAGTCAGAATAATTCTAAAAATGGAAGGATATGGAATAATTCAAATTAATATGAAATTATCGACTCATGCTCATTCCATTTTTGCTCCATGGTTAGTATTAATAGGAGCAATTCCAATTGTTTATGCAACTTTAACTGAAAAAAGGGTTGATTCACAATTGGGGTTTCAAAAGGAAAAAGGATTTCAAGAATTTTTTTTTTCACTAATTTTTATGAATAACATATATACATAAAAATTTAAGTGAGAGAAAATGAAAAGTAAAAATTAAAATAATTTGTGTAGTGATGGTAAATTTTCACACATGTATATTGTTATGCATCAATATTTTGGTTTACAAGAAAAATGTTTAAAATGTATAAATAAGATTTTATGGATAATTAAACATGTTATTTTGTATGATTTTTTCTTGCACAAATACCTATGTGACTAAAGTTATAAATTTTGAATCTTGTGAATATAAAAAAACTAGTCAAATGATTTTTAAAAGAATCTTTTGTTTTGTATCCCTTTGGTTCAAAATTTCAAGCCTTTGGAATTTTAGTATGATTTTTTTTCATTGATTTCAACCAATGAACATGTGCTTGCATAAAAGGAAACATGTTTTTTTAACCAAAAAAATGAAATCAATTATATGAAATATAATTTGAAGAGGTTTTGCCTTTTTTTTCTTACATTTATGTGTTCAAAATACACTATGAAAAATGGAGTGATTTGCAAATGGCCTTTCGAATGGCTTTATAACTAGGTTTTTGAGTTGCAATTGCCACTTGTAATTTCATTGTAACTCGACATATTTTTACATCATGAGTGTTATTGAACAAGTTGCATGAATTGCAATGGATGCAACTCATCATATGTGGAACCATATATGTATGCAACTTATGCAATTCAATTGCAACCGTGCAAGAACAATTACTATGCAACTCCAATGTAACCAATTTGCAACTAATGTTGTAACGTCATGCTAACATTGCTTTTCATCCATCCATCAATGATGAACTCTATTGATTTTCATTGCATTTTTTTTGCAATTCCAAGCATGGTGGAAACACATTAATGGTTGTAATTAATTAACAACTATGTGACAACTCACATCAGCACAAGGTAATACATGTGTGTAACTACAATGTATCTAATTTGCAAATTAAGTGATTATTATGGAATAACTATTAAGCAAGTTCATTCATCAACAAACTTAATGCTTGTGTGATTTTTCATTCATTAGTTAACAAATGAAGTATGTTGATGTTGTTTGCAACTAGGTGTTAATTATGGGTTTCGATGTAGTTGTATGGTAGTTGATTTTAATAGTATTGGACAGTTATATTGCAATTTACAATGCAAATGTGCAAACTTTGTACAAACATTATCATTGTCCAAATTATAAATAATGAAATTTTTCATTCGCTCAATGTTTATAAACATGAAATGGATCTGAAATTGTATGCATTGACATTCAAGGTTGGAAAGTGGATTATAAGAAAAAAAAAATTCATTTGTATTGAAATACAATTTCACTATAAATATAAATATATTGCTTGATTTATTTATAACAAAAGATTTCCTTTGCCTAAACAAAAGGTCGTCACAAAGATGATGAACCACAATAATCAAATATTGCCATCTAAAACATAATGTCTCCATAAATTAAAGTTTTTTTGTTGAAATGGAACTTGAGCAATAATTTTTTCATTCCACCTTGTCTATTTGAAATCTACCATATTATGATATTCAATGTCACATGTGAAATGAAATCAATAACATATACATAACATTGTAATGCAAAAAAATCCAAATGTCCATCTTTTCAACTTAAATAAAACTAGTTTACAACTGCAATGTCATTAATAGAACTTGTTTATCACTAAAATGCAACATACATAAGATTGTAATGCAAAAGATATGAGATGTCCACCCTTTCAACTTAAAATTAAACTAGTTTACAATTGCAATGCCATTAACAAAACTTATTTATCATTAAATGCAACCTACATAACATTGTACTGCAAAAGATATTTAAATGTCCATCCTTTCAACTTAAATTAAACTAGTTATCAACTACAGAGTCACTAATAGAACTAATTTATCATTAAAATGCAACATACACAACATTGATGCAAACTTAATTATAATCAACTACACTTGCATACAACAGTGGTTTTCAAAACAAAATGCATCACATAATTGGAATATTGAGGTTAGAATTCACATACCTTTATTGTTTTGGAATTTTTCTTCTTGCATGTATTAGTCTAGATTACTATACAACAAACAACACATTCAATGACATAGTTATTAACAACCTAGACAAATTATACAACATCACATGTGCATGTTCTTGTATTCAATATTATATTTTTCAAACAAACCCATCATTTTTATTTTTTTAAATCCTTAACTTGTATTACAACTTTGATTTTGATGCATTCAAACATTATCAAAATTTGGCTTTATAACACAATAACAACAAAAGTCATAATAAATGCACAAAAATAACATGTGTGTTTCAACAATCTAATATTATTTTAACTCCACCTTCCACCTCAAAAATCCAAATGTTCAAACACACAAACAAAAACCTCAACATGATTTTCATTAAATCACCCTTCACAAATCCCTCATCATGATAAGTTACATATTACAAGTCAACTTCTAAAGAAAATGGAAGATTTTTTCACAATTTTTTCATTTTCTTTAAAACTTTAAACCTCTAAGAACAAAAACAAAACTTTCAACATTCAAGAATAAAAGCAAAAAAATTCAACTTCCAAGAACAATAACAATAAACTTCAACCTCCAAATTTTCTAAATAAACAAAATAATTCGCAACAACTTTTCAATTGTACTTCTAAGCTAGGGGGGAAAAATCTAATTATGTAGCACATGATATAATAATTGCATCACCAAAAGACCCAAAAAATGCACAAAATGTTTATAAAAATAAATAAAATTCCTTTCTAATTCATATTGAGTTTCTTGACAATATGCATAGGTGCATGAAGGTCATTGATGCAAAGGGGGAAATCTATTGATTTATTACCATGTGTCATTTGCTTAAAGGCTTTTCACCCAAATTTCAAATTCCAAATTAAAATTTAGTTGCACAATAGTTGTTCATAATGACCATGTAGTTGATGACCAAAAATATTTAAGTGTTTGTTATGAAAGATTGTACTATTTTATATAAAGGCATGGAAAATTATTATACATGATTACACCATTTTGAAAGCATTTGAAATCCTTTAAATAAAATTTATAAAAAAAACATTACAAGCATTGCATATGATTTTTATGCATGTTTTTGAATATTTTATGCTCATTAGATTCAATTCAAATTATTTCACATGTTTCCATAATATATGAAAAACAACCTCATGCAAAAATATTTTAAGAATTTGCAACATTAGTATTTTTTTTGGTACTAAAATCAAGTGTTGGTTATACTTGTCATGGCTCCTATTCATGTGATTGCACCCAAAAACTTAAATTTCTCATAAGTTTTTATGCCAAGCAATGCCCAAGGAATGTGACATTCTTAAAGTAAATGCCCTTCAACTCCACCTCTAATGAATGCTTATTTTAAGAATGTTTTGCTCCTTGGGCATTAACTTACACAAAGTCTTTGGAGGATATAATCTTCACAAACAAATTGTTCATTAATATGTTTATGAGTATTTGAAATAAGCTTCCACAATTGTCCATGAACAAAATACTATTGAACACAAAGTTAAGAATTTGGATTGATCACATCTAATTCTTTTGGCCTATGGATTCAAAGTGTTTGTGAATGAATGCTTTGCTTGCAACATATTGACATTGTCTCCTTTAGCAAAAGGGTCTACATGGTTGTCACATGAGTTGGTGATTTATTGTTCAATCACGTAGTTTTGCCAAGCTAAAGGTTCATAAACAAATTCATATGTCCATTTTGATTTAGCTATTAAGTTCAAAGTTTGAATTCGTATCATGACCAATTCCTTAAAACCAAGATGTGATACATACTTCTCCTTTTGGTCTAATTTTGAGGGGATTCGGTCGTATCGATATATAGGGATATAGTAATTGCTTTGGTGAATTCAAGGCACTTGCCATTCTTTTGTGATCAAAGCCTATTTAACAAGGTAAAAGTGGTTAATTAGATTTATTAACACAATCTTATATATTAATTCAGTAAGTCTGTATGTCAATGTGTCTGTCTGTCGAGGTCTTGAAACCCAGATCACTTTTAATAAAATTATCCCCCCGAACTCGAGAGCCCAAAAACTATTCAGGACCTCGAGTTCTTACTTCTTACTTTTACGTTCGTTTCTGCGCAGCAACTGCTGTCGTCGATGGAGGAGGTATTTTTGGGATTTGAAAGGTGGGTGAAGAGATTTGGGTGCATTTTTTTTCGGCTAAGGATTTAGAAGGGTCATGATTTTTATTTTTTTCGTGGAGGGCGGGAGGGGGTGGGGGTGGGGTTCTAGGGGTCTTAATAGGTGGAAGTGAACCGGAGTGGGAAATGCGAAGGACCGGGTGGGGGGATCGACGGGGTGCATTATGCACCGGGTTCACACTAGTTATATATAATACATACTTGGGCTCCAAGTTGCTATGCACTACCAATGAAAATTGCCTTCATAGAAAGGAAGGCAAAAAGCAAGATACAAAACAAGATACAAACATAGAAAAGAAATAATAATAATATGTATTACAAAATGGAATTTTTTTGTCTATGATGAATTATAATTTAGAATGATTCTGAAATTGTCGCAGTGACAATCATCAAAAAAACCCATCTCACCTAAACCAGTTCTAATGAAACATTGTCACTGGATTTAAGCGAGTGCAGTAGTTAGCATCGTAGTGCATGGTGTTGATGACACACAAAACACAAGACTGGAAAGATGGGAGGATTTTATAAAGAAGTGAAGTAGGGGGATTTTTTGTCTCCAAGTACAGAGGCTGAAGAAAGATCATGAGGTCCGAGAAAGAGAGAGGTTTCAATAGGGTCACACGTAGGATACATTGTGATGATCAATTGGGTTTAGGGTTCTAAAAATTCAGTCTCTTAAGACTCATCTCACCATTGCCAACATTCTACCAGAGAGCTCCCCAACTCCAAACATAAACTGGATTGCTCCTCGTGGTGCCAGCAGAAAGTGTATTGCAAGATGCTCTTGTATAGAATGGGCGCCAATGTGATGTCAGACTTGCCACCACACTGAGGCCCATTGGACTTTGTGTTGGCAAAACATTCAAAAGTGCTCTGTCCTCGCACTAACAAGCAATGCACAAAACTCTCAAACCCTAGATCCTCAAACCTCCTGTGAATGGACTAAAAGGTCTAGAATGGGTAGGTTCACCGACTGTTCTGAAAACAGACTGTAATCAATGCCTACTTTGAGGGTAAAAATCAGTTCAAGCATTTGACAAAGGGCATGTACAGTCTTGCCCAAAAAACTAGTCTTGATGGTTAGGTAATCCTATTATTCAAACAGGAAAGGACTGATGCCAGAGTTGTGTGTTAAAATAGTCATGTTACAAATACAAACAAACATTAGAAAGAACACGCTTCTCCTGAAGCTCAAACCAAAACCTGAACTTCTAAACCAAACTTAGAAATGACCTACTTGGCCGCCTCTGCTTCTAGCACTCAGACTTTTGCAAACATATCAACATGGCACAGGAGATCCTATCTTTGTACCAGTACCATGTGAAGCAGTCTGCAAATAAGAGCCCCCAGAGATTCTCAATCCTCCAAAAAACCACTTTCTGCAAAAAATATCCCATACAAACCTGTGGTCTGGACCCAACCTGGAAGTAAGAAATGTCTATGGCGACAACCTCAATCTGAGATAGGGGCAACAGCTCAGGTTGCTCATCTCCACTGATGATCAGCATTGTTTTCTTCTAGAAGGGTGCCATTCCCAACAAACTGTCAATCACAGCCCCAGACCAGAGGAAAAGGGGGACAACTGTGTGCTCAAAGACTTTGGTTGTAGAAAATGACACAGGAATTCTCTGCTCTTTGCTTGTACCCAGTTCTTCTTCAACTGGAAGATTGGAATCTGGTTTGAATGCATCAAAACCTAGAGATACTGCACCATTGAACAGAACCCAAATGGATGGAAGCATTGCATGGGCACCTAAAAGTGCACTATTTCACACTACCAGCATCCTCTCTCTGTGCCAAAGGAAGCTCCACATTGACCAGAAAATAACTCTTACCAGCATCTCGGACATATTGCACATCACCATTCATCAGCTTTACAAGTTTGCGGCACATACTCAACCCCAGCCCTTCTTGTGTCATCCCCCTCCCACGATCAAACATCTCATGAACCAGCTCCTCTGGCAACCCTGATCCTGGATGTGTTACTCTGCAACCATCGTATGACTTCAACCTTCAGCACCAGACTAACCCCTGAATTAGCAAGCACTGAAATCTAGAACAAATGTTGAGAGTAAGAAGATTGCAAACAACAATACACCCTAGAGTGTTCAGGTAGACACATGATAGCCAAGATCAAGAACAAGTGACTAACAATCTAGGAACTCAAATCCCAAAAACATAGCTGCACCTGAACTCTAGTTGCATGACATGTACACCGCCACCTAGGCGCTTTCTTGTTGGGACCACCTTGATCCCAACCCAGCCCTCAGAAGACGGGGTGAAACGCACTGCATTCAACAAAAAATCCGCCAACACCTGCTGTAATCGAACTTGGTCACCAAACAGGCACATGTTCTTAATCTCCCTTGGTGTCTCCCGAATGATCTGAAGCCCCTTCTCCCTTGATGTGATCATACCTTGACTTATAACCGCATCCATCACAGTTCCCATCTCAAACTCCATTGTTTCAAGTTCCAGGTACCTGCCCCCATTGCACAGGAGCTCTTTATTTTGGGCCTTGACAACGTAATTGCTCTCGTATACAGAAAAATAATCAGCCCTACTTCTCAGGATGTTCCCTAACAGAATCAGGAAACCAATACCAATCTCCCAGATATCTCAAAAGATGTCTGTAGCTGAATGGTACACCTCTGAGATTGCAGAGGAAACTCCACAATCACACTTTGATGGTAACTTTTATGTCAGATCCAGCAGAAGAAAAATTAGACAACAAAAATGAGCGTGGTCATAACCTTATGAGTGTCACTCACAAAGTATCAGACCTTCAACCTTGTCATGAATAGCAGTGACTATCTGCCATGACTCCACACTGACTCCATCAGATCCCAATAATTGTATGTACACCTGCCCAAAATTTCAGGCAAGAAATGGAACAAAAACTTGGTTAACTAATTCTAAGTCGATTTTTATCCATCAGCATTTGACCACATCATGATATGGTTGGTTATTTCTATCTTCATCTGTAGAACCCATAACCAACTGTGGTCTCCAGGGGCCCTGTCAGATGAAAAGTCTAGTGAAGGCCCTTAGCAATCAACTCACTGTTACAAGCCTGGTTGCATATCCTCCATGGAAAATGCAAGAAGTTCAAAGGTAAACTAGTCTATAAGCATAGAGATGGGGTTGTGTCTAATTTGACCTGAAAACTAATTAAGCAGCAACACACCAAAAAAAGAAAAAATCTCATCTTCAATCCCTTGGGAAAAGCAAGAAGGGATTATTGCTGTACCCATCCTCAATACTCTCAAGGTCCATGTCATCTAGAATCTTCCGCAATTGCCGCTCACAGACTGCACTTGTCTCCACGAACTGCTTTTGGTCCTCTGATAAGTCTGTATCCTCCATCAGATTTCGTGTAAACATAATGCCATACATAGGGTTCTTAATCTCCTGCCTAATGTAGGCCAGCTCCTTGAGCTTTGCAAATGCCACCTTCTCAGTTGCTCGTTGTACTGTGAGTGCCTGCATGCATGTTACAAAAGCAACAATTCAACAAACCACAACTCACCTCATCCGGAAAAGTCAAAAGAATTTTTTCAACCTCAGAGAAGATAAAAGGCAAGACCCACCTGGAGTAACTCCACACTTGCAATTTGCAAGAAGCAAAACACGCCAGTGATGACCCCATTAGCATCAGTTCTCTTGTTCGCCGTGAGAAGGGCTTCGACATACTTGCCATGCCGGTCAAAGAAAGAGAATGGAAACTTGTCTGTATCTTGGCCATCCATAGCACTGTTGAGCAATATCATGAACTTGGTCATTGAATCCTGCCCCTTGAGCCGGCAGCACATCATTTGAATACCAAAAATCTCACCTACTAGCATCTTGCCAAGAACCTGCATCCAAATTCACCAAAACCTAAAGTACTGTATTTGTCCATACTTACAACTACTCTTAGCTTTGCATGTCACAAATCATTCAGAAAACTCAGAGTGCTACTAGACATCCATTGAGAAACATGGACAGAGTGGGCATTGCAGCAAAACGTAAAGAATGGTGAAACGTACCTCCTCTCTTTTCCATCCAGTGAGCTTCTCCATGGATGCATTCCACTCCGAGCAGTAACCATACTCATCAGAACCAAAAATAGGTGGGATCAAGGCATTTGGATTTTGCACTATTGCTTTGTAGTCACCTTGTATGCGAGTGAACTTGTCACAGACCAATTTGTGGCCAGTCACATCTTGTCCCACAAAACAGACACCCACCACATTCTCTGTCACATCCCTACTTGAGCACGCATTTACAATCAAGATCACTGCTCCTTTTTCCTTTTGTGAACCGTATGTTTTTAGTTTAATCTCCACATTCTGCTCTTCCTCACCTGCAAGGGAGCAGCACCCAACTCACAATTAGATTACAGCAGCACTTGATCACATTCACATGTGTGAGCAAGAGGAGATAAATTGAATGCCATAAGAGATCAAAACCATACCTTGCAAGGCAAGATAAAGCAGGCGCTCAACAACTTCTGCAGAATCCTCCAGAATTAAATCCTTGACAAGTGATCGACCCATAGCTTCCCCAACTGGCAACCCTGTCAATTCTGCAACTTTTGCATTCCAGCCATTTATAAAGCCACTTGAATCAACTGCCAGAATTGGCGCTGTTGCTGTCTCAATCAACCTAACCATCTCATTTGCTACGGTGCTGAGCTCATCCATGCCCTGCAATTTCAGGTCATTCAGGCGGGCATGAATCATTGTCTTAGTGTCACTGTCATCAATATCCTGAAAAGAGCCTCGCAGTATGAGCTGGAGAGAATGGATAGCATCCATCTCCACATCCTCCCAAGGTAAACTCCGTCGCTTCATGACCTCCAGAAAGGCCTTAAAAGAAGACCTTGGGTGCATTTTACGTCCATCATCCCTTTCATCTGGGTCATGCTTTGCTCCTCCCCACTTGGTTTCCTTTGCTGTGTGAGACCTGAACCAGAAAAGAAAGTCCTTGGGTGTGATTTTTGCAGCTGCCATTCCACACACAGCGTCCCCAAGCAAAGCTGCATGTGGATAACCTGCATCTGCCAGACTGTCTGTACTAAGACCTGTAGAATCCTTGTGGTACTCAAGCAGCCAATCTGCAATTTCTTTAATCTGTGACTCTGTGGGAGTAATCCCCAGAAGCCAATACCTCTTGCCATAATATAATGCAGCACCATCACATTTTACTAGATCCATGATATTGGGGGACTGTGAGACAATGCCAATGGGTGCATCCCGCAGAAGCATGTCGCAAAGTAGAGTTTGAGTCCTCAGAATGTGCTTCTCTCTCAGCTGTGAAGAGAGCTCAACTTCCATGTTCAGCTGGAGCCCAAAAACCTGCATCAGAAACTCACATGCAGATCGGAGTGGAAATGGTACAGTGCGTGGCGATGTGTGATGGCAAACAACCAAGCCCCATAGTTTCCGACCTTTCTGCTGGTACCCACCACGCCCATTGGAACCTTCATCTGAGTCATTGATGATCACTGCCATAACAAGTGATGCAATCGAGCCCATGTTGCCCATATACTGGGCATGACATCCATGAGGAGCTCGGAGTGTAGAGCCTGCCAAGCTCAATGGCTTCCGTAGATCCTTGTCTTGAATGACCTTCACAGGTGGTGCGCAGCAGTCACCTATCATCCGAACTCTGTTTTTCATGAACAGGAACCTGGAAGCCTGTGGAATATCAGTGGCCGGATAATGCAGACCTAAGTAAGGCTCAAGATCAGACCTACGAATCTCTGCTAGTACCTCTCCGTGCTCATCTTCATGAAACTTGTAAGCCATAACTCGGTCGTAACCTGTCAGTTCTCGAACTTCTTCAACAACGGTATCACAGAGAATACCTATATCTCCACCAGGAAGAGATTGCAACCTTGAAATTGCTTTTGCTGCCAGCTTGTGAGATTGCAAAGCTCCCGCTGATGACACAATCACATCATTCTGATGAACTGGCTCGAAATCGATGACCAACCCAACATCAATGCGGTGCATAATTGCATAGAATGGCTTCCCCGAACTGCGAGAATGTACTGAGATAGGGTTTAGCATGCTTACATCCACTGCAACAGACGCCTTCTCTAATGCAGCTGCACTGGAAGGAGTGAACAAAGACCTAGCATCCGTGCCTATGCCTAACACATCCTGCTGTCCCATGCTGGGCACGGCCTGCGGCATGAGATCCAGCATCTCCGGTGCGTTCTCTGAGTAAGCCAATACCCTAAAAGTGCCATCCTCCACCGCAAGCATACACCCGAACGTTTGCGTGAGCCCCCCTCGCTGCATCCGCTGCAGGTAAGCCGTCACAGCCTGCGCGGGGACGCTTTCCCCTGTGGACTTAGTGGCATGGACGGACTTGGAATAGTCGAAGGAATCACCGGAGTCCCCAGACTCTTCGTACACGGCTTGCAACTTCGCATCCGCCGTGGTCTGCGCCACTCGCACACTGTGCTTCGACTTGGCAGAACTCGCAGAAGAATACGTCAATTTGGTAGTCGACATAGTTGCATATCCCTTCTCCTATTCTCCTCCTCTCTCCTCTTGTTTCCTCCTCCTCCTCCTCCTCCAGAAACCCCAACTCTGCAACGCAATGAAACCCTAGCAATACAACAACCCCCCTCCAGCAGCAACCAGCCCCAAACCCTGAAACGCTACTGGCTTTGGTGGCCCGACGACCAAGCTTCCCGGCAACTAAAAGCTCAAACGCTCTCCATTTTATAGCCTCAAACGACCAGCGCCGAAAGCGGCTCTATAATTGGCACTAAAACTGCTGCTGCTTCTTCTCATGCCACCATAGGGCATCATCGTCATCATCTTTACACTCTTGCCATACAAAAATTGATGCAATTTTTAAATGAAAAACAAGTTGGTGTGACACCAAAATAGAAACAAGCTTCCCAATTGTTCTTGTTGCGCACACAAGCAGAAACGCACCAGCAGAAGAGAGGAGTATTCTCTCTCTCTCTCTCTCTCTTGTCCTCTGCTCTTGTGTGTGTGCGTGAGGGAGCGGGGTGGGCTTCAACTGTGGTAAAAAGATAACCATGGATCGTGATAACCGGAGGGTATATTTCCCTCGTCCTCAGAACCGCCCAGCGCCGGGTCGGTTCCTGTGACGTTCGTCTCTCGACCTCGACGGTAACTAATGACAACACCCTGATATCCGGTGGGTATCTTTCCCTCGTTCTAATTGACCCTCGGTTCATGCGTTGGAGCGGTTCTTTCGATCACGATAATAACCGCCAGTCCCGGTTATCTAATGCAAGATGGCGAATCTCCGTTGGGGTCTCGGGTGGGTGGGTGGGTGGGAGGCGAGGATGGTAACCGGCGGGCATTTATCCTTCGTTCAAAGAACCGCCCAGCAGTGACTGGCTCCCTCGTTGGAGCGGTTTCTTTGAGCGTGGTAATAACCTGCGGTTCCCTTGATTCGAGACAAGAGTAAGGAAAACCGGGTCCTTGGGCGGTTATCTGACCCTTTTCCAAAGCACATTGAGAACCGTGTGCACATGTCAGAACCGCCGTGATACCCGGAAGGGGCTTTGTTGGGGGTGGGGGCAGTTAGTTTCTAATACCCCCCTCGCTCGGGCAGCCATTTCCGGTTTCCTGCAGATTCCACATCTTTCTGTTTTCTTTTTTGTTTCCTTTTAGAGACTAGCTGTTTCTTTATTGAGGACTTGGAAAGATAAAACCAAAAAGATAAAAAGATAATCATAGGTAGAATTTTAACTTAAATGGTGGCTTTTTCTTTTTTCTTTTTTTTTTTTTTTTGTGGGGGAAAAAATTTCGCCAAATTTCGACCTGAAAATTTATGATCTCGACCCACCCACACAAAGGATTTTCCATGGAAAAAAAAATGGTTCAAATTCGCCAGATCTTGAAGGAAAAAATAAAATCCAAATCGCCATATTTTTCTGATAACTTCCAATAGGTAGCCAAGAATATAGAAGGACGCCCTTTTTTTCTTTTAAACTTTGATATCTAGCATATAGCCAAATCTGGCTAAATCATCTTATTAATGATCAATACTTCAGCTACATCACACAAAGCCAATACCCTATCAGGACGGATCTCATGGCTCACAGCCATGGTTCTCAAAAAATATGAAATACCCGGATTGACACACATATATATAATCATAGCTGTTCTCAAAAAATTGAATACCCATGGTTCTCAATTTATTTTTTTCCGAAAAAGTTTTAACCACCCAAAAAATTGCCAGTTTCTTTTGTCGGTTCTTTGCCGGGTCTTTCATAAAGCCTGGCGGTTCTTTGAAGGTTCATGAATTTGAATTGAATTGAAATTAAAATTAAATTGAAATTAAAATTCTTAAATTGAAATTGAAATTTAATTTAATTCAATTCAAATATAATGAATGAAATTAAAATTTAATTTATATACATTGAATAACCATTTTATTCAATTTTAATTTAATTTAATTCAAATTGTATTTGAAGAGAAATGAGATGCAAATTGATGGAGATGATATTGAAAATTT
>Ga0209208_10002698_pt1 | contig 25481 bp, 24 predicted proteins | sample S1TSphfallax_3_FD_187694 | JGI IMG/M metagenome (GOLD analysis project Ga0209208, IMG submission 187694) | Host-associated microbial communities from peat moss isolated from Minnesota, USA - S1T2_Fd - Sphagnum fallax MG (SPAdes) (version 2) | ecosystem: Host-associated > Plants > Peat moss >...
CGGCGAATTGGTGCTGGACGACAAGGAGCGGCGCGAATCGGCTCGACTGATGCGCGTCAATCATTCGGGCGAAGTGGCGGCTCAAGCTCTCTATCAGGGGCAGGCGCTGACCGCTCGGGAATCATCGATAGCCGCTGCACTGCAAAAGGCGGCCGGGGAGGAAATGGACCACCTCGCCTGGTGCGAGGATCGGCTGTCCGAACTCTACGGGACGACCAGCCTGCTGAATCCGCTTTGGTATGCGGGGTCCTTCGCAATCGGCGCCGTGGCGGGGGCGTTCGGCGACCGCACGAGCTTGGGCTTCATCACCGAGACCGAAAAGCAGGTGGAAGCCCATCTGCACAGCCATGCCGAGCGCTTGCCGGCGGCGGATCATCGCAGCCGGGCCATTATCGATCAAATGGCCCTGGATGAGGCGGCTCACGGCGCGGAGGCTACGGCTCTGGGGGGCCGTTCGCTGCCCTTTCCCGTCCGTGCGGCCATGCGTTTGACGGCCCGTCTCATGACGCATGGTTCTTATTGGCTCTAATCCAGACCTTCAGTGCTTGCGATTCCGGTACTTATGTAATAAAACGTGCGCCAGTACACGCGTTAAAGCACGAATGCGTTCATTCAAGACTTAAGGGAGTGACCATGGAAGAAGGGGCAAAGGCCTTAAGCGATATCCCAGCGATCAATCGTTTCTTGAGCTACTGCCGCATTCGGACAGTCCCTTCAAAGACCGTGATCATTCATGCCGGCGATCTACCGGATATTCTTTACTACATCATCAGCGGTTCCGTTGAAGTCATGATCGAGGACGAAGACGGTAACGAAATGGTGCTTGCCTATCTCAACAAGGGGCAATTTTTCGGTGAAATGGGCTTGTTCTACGAACAGCCCACGCGCAGCGCCTGGGTGCGTACCCGTCAGCAGTCTGAGCTGGCCGAGATGACCTATCCGCGGTTCCGGCAGATTGCTGCCGAAAGCCCCGGTTTGATTTTCGAGTTGGCCACTCAACTGGCCACTCGCCTCGATCGCACCAACCGCAAGCTGGGCGACCTCGCCTTTGTCGACGTCACCGGCCGCGTCGCTCATGCCATCATGGATTTGTGCGGCGAGCCCGATGCGATGACTCATCCGGAGGGGATGCAGATCAAAGTGAGCCGTCAGGAATTGTCACGACTGGTCGGCTGCTCGCGCGAAATGGCGGGTCGGGTGCTCAAAGTACTGGAGGAGCAAGGATTACTGCGCGCCACCGGCAAAACCATTGTCGTATTCAACGCGCGGCCGAAGGTCAAGACGCGGCCGTTGGTCGTTCCGGTGAAGGCCGGGGCGGCCAGCGCCGTCGGCAAGGGCTCACGAAGTGAACACATCGATGATGACGATGACGACGACGACGATGATGAATAGTCGGGGCGCGTAGCCGCGGGCGGCGAGCCTAAGGCCGTGTAGCCGCGGGCGGCGAGCCCAAGGCCGCGTAGCCTCTCAGGCCACCCGTACCGCACCCCGCCCGATATCGATCTGCGCCCGCATCTCGCGGATGGTACTCGCGTAATCCTTGGATCCGAAAATGGCCGAGCCCGCCACGAAGGTATCGGCTCCGGCTCGGGCAATGGCGGCAGCGTTGTCGATCTTAACGCCCCCGTCGACTTCGAGCTTGATGTCCCGGCCACTTGCTTCGATGCGTGCGCGCGCCTCGCGGATCTTACCCATTGCCTCGGGAATGAATTTTTGCCCGCCGAAGCCGGGATTGACCGACATCAACAGCACGATGTCGATCTTGTCGATCACGTAATCAAGCCAATTGAGCGGTGTCGCCGGATTGAAGACCAAGCCCGGCTTGCAGCCGGAATCACGAATATGCTGAATGGTCCGATCCACATGTTGGGTGGCCTCGGGATGAAAACTGATGTGGGTCGCCCCGGCCTTCGCAAAGTCCGTGACCATCGAGTCCACCGGTGACACCATGAGATGAACATCGATCGGTGCCTTGATCCCCGCCTTGCGCAACGCCTCGCAGACGAGAGGTCCGATGGTCAAATTCGGCACATAGTGATTGTCCATCACGTCGAAATGGACCCAATCCGCGCCCGCCGCGAGCACTGCATTGACTTCCTCGCCGAGACGCGCGAAGTCGGCCGATAGTATCGAAGGAGAAATAATGATCGCCATGGTAACCCCGTGCGCCAAAAAACCCATTGTCTGTCCGACACCCGCAAGGCAGCCGCCGTCAGCGCATGCCACGCGCCGAGCGGATTGCCTCGTAAGCCTCCTGAATCCGCTGCGTCTTCTCTTTTGCCATCTGCGCCATGGATTCGGGCAAGCCGTTCGCCACCAGTTTATCAGGGTGGTGACGACTCATCTGGCGTCGATACGCCTTGGTCACCTCCTGATCGCTGCTGCCCGGATCGATCTCCAGTTCAGCATAGGCAGGCGCGAGCGGCCTGTCGGCGGACATCGGCCTCGCCGAGCTGCGACGGTCCGCTCCGGCGTAGGCGCGCGCCCGCAAAGCACCCTCCATCTGGGCAAATTCCATGCCCGACACCCCCAGCCGTTCGGCGACGCGCGTCAGAATGGTGCGCGCCGGCAGCGACATCCCATTACCGGCCAAGGCGGCGCGGATTTGCAGCTCCACGAAGGCGCGCAGCAAGTCATGGCGCATGGAACACACCGCCCCGAATTCGCCCACGCTGGCCTCGAGGTCATAGCTTCGCGACTTGCCGAATCGGAAACAGGCGATCGCAGCCCGCACCTCGTTCGGACCCAGGCGCAACTCGTCCATCAGACGGCGCGCCGCGTCGATTTCCGCCTTGGTCACCCGACCATCAGCCTTCGCCACGTGGCCCATGAACTCGAAGGTGGTGCGAAAGAAGATCTCCGCCACCGTGTTGTACCCGGCACCCTCTGCCGCAGCCTGTGCCGCCACCGTCGCATAATCGCTGTTCGAGTAGCGCATCCCGAGTCCTTCGTCGAACAAATGACCGATGATGGCGCCGGTGACGGCTCCCCAAAGATTCCGCGTCACCAACAACCCGATCAATGCTCCGAAAAATTTGCCTTTCCATGCCATGCGCGTTGACCTATCCCGGTCGCCCGATCACAATCGCCGACCTTCCAAGCCATAATGTTACCAGTCGGAAGCAGTCGCCCACATGGAACAGTTTTCGCTCAGCTTGCCTCTTTTCGAGAGCCGCCTGCGCGGTCTCAAGAAGATCCACCAAGGAAAGGTGCGCGACATTTACGACGTCGACGCGGATCACCTGCTCATCGTGACCACCGACCGGCTGTCTGCCTTCGACGTGGTGCTACCCGACCCCATTCCGTTCAAGGGACAGGTGTTGACGCAGATTTCCTTGTTCTGGTTCGGTAGGACCCTTCACATCGTACCGAACCATACGTCCCTCGTGCGCGTCGAGGACGTGATTGTCGATCCGGCCGAGCGCGCCCAACTTGCGGGTCGCGCCATGGTTGTCAAGAAGCTCACCGCACTGCCGATCGAGGCGGTGGTACGCGGCTACTTGATCGGCTCCGGCTACAAGGATTACAAGCTTCACGGTTCACTTTGTGGCATCACCCTGCCCGCCGGATTGCAGATGGCGGAACGGCTGCCCGAACCGCTGTTCACACCCGCATCCAAGGCTCCCGCCGGCCAGCACGATGAGAACATCGACTTCGACACCATCGTCCAACTCGTCGGACGCGAACACGCGAACAGCATCCGTCGTATCGCCTTGGGACTCTACCGGTTCGCCGCCGATCACGCCCGGGCCCGCAACATCATCATCGCCGACACCAAATTCGAGTTCGGCATCGACAAGGCGGGTGATCTGCGCCTGATCGACGAAGCCCTCACTCCGGATTCCTCGCGCTTCTGGCCGGTGGCGTCCTACAAACCGGGAATCAGCCCGCCGAGCTTTGACAAGCAATTCGTGCGCGACTATCTCGAGTCGCTCAATTGGGACAAGAAGCCGCCCGCGCCGCGTCTGCCGCCCGACATTGTGAAGCGCACCAGCGAGAACTACCGCGAGGCGCTGAGGTTGCTCACCGCCTGAGCGTCTATGCGCAACTGGGCTTCCTGGCTCGAGGACGGGCTGTTCCAACGATCGCGCAGCATGCCGCCGCCTTGGGGGCCCATCTTGCGCTTGGCTCGCTATCCCGCCGCATTGGTTCGCGACTCGCTCATCGGCGAGATCAACGTGCGGGCCATGAGCCTCGCCTACACCACGCTGCTGTCATTGGTGCCGCTGCTGGTGTTCATTTTCTCGGTCCTGAAGTTCTTGGGCGCGCGCGGCGACCTGCGCGCCATCCTGCGACAATTCCTCCGCCCGCTGGGACGGGCCGCGGACCCTCTGACGACCAGCATCATGCAGTTCGTGGTCAACATGCACGGCGACATCCTGGGCTCCATCGGCCTGGTTTTCCTGGTGTACACCGTGTTCTCCACCATTCAAAAGGTTGAATCCAGCTTCAACATTGTCTGGCGGGTGCAAAGGCCGCGCAGCCTCCTGCGCCGTGCGATCGAATACCTCGCCGTGATGATCTTGGGGCCGATCATGCTCGCCGTCGCGGTGGGTCTCCTGGGTACGGCCGAACACAGCCCTTTCGCGCAGTGGTTGGATGCCGTGCCCACACTGGCATTGACCCTGCGTGCGCTCAATCACGCGGTTCCCTACCTCATCGTCACGGCGGTCTTCACCCTCATGTATTTGTTTCTGCCGAATACCCGGGTACAACTGCGCGCCGCGCTGATCGGCGGTGTGACCGCCGGCGTGCTGTGGGCACTGGTTGGCGAGGCCTTCGCCGAATTCATTCTCTATTCCTCGCGCATGCTCGCGGTGTACACCGGTTTCGCGATCGTGCTCACGGCACTGACCTGGGTGTACTCGAGCTGGCTGATATTCTTGGTGGGCGGTCAACTCGCGTTTTACGTTCAGCTGCCGCAATACCTGCGTCATGGCGGCAAGCCGGTTCACCTCTCCAGCGTCGCCAGCGAGCAGGCAGGGCTTGCGGTCATGTGTCTGATCGGCCGTGACTACGCCACGGGCGGCAACACGTGGACCGCCACCCGTCTGGCCCGGGAACTCGACATTCCCGAGGGGGCCCTCGAGCCCGTACTCGAGTGCCTGGAGCGCAGCCACCTCATCGTGACGGGCGGGAAGGAGTACCTGCTGCCCGCCCGCGATCCTAAGGCTATCGCGCTCGCCGACATCATGGCTGCATTGCGTTTCCTTACGAGCGGCAAGCTCGACCTCGACCTGCGCTCGGTTCCCGGGGTTGCCCGCCTGCAGCAAGAAATCGATTCGCTGATTCGTGTGCGGCTCGCCGTCAGTTCACTCAACGATTTCATCGAAGAGTCTATTCGCCCGCGATCGTCATCTCCTTGAGCAAGATGGAGCCCGTGCGGATGCCCCCGCGGGTGTCGATGTCATCCCCCACCGCAACGATCCCGGAGAGCATCTCGCGCAGGTTTCCGGCGATCGTGATCTCGGCCACGGGATACTGAATCACGCCGCCCTCCACCCAGAAGCCGGCGGCACCGCGCGAATAATCGCCGGTCACCATGTTGATGCCCTGCCCCATCAATTCGGTCACCATGAGCCCTGTGCCCAACCGCTCGAGCATGCCGGCAAGGCCGCCGGTGGCATTCGATGCCACCAGCAAATTGTGGGCGCCGCCGGCGTTGCCGGTGGTTTCGAGGCCGAGCTTGCGCGCCGAATAGCTCGACAAGATGTAGCCGGTGAGCACCCCGTCCTCCACCAGTTCACGCGGCCGCGTGGCCACACCCTCATCGTCGAAGGGTGCGCTGCCCATGGCCTTGGGAATATGCGGCCGCTCGCTCACTCTGAAGCCTTCCGGAAAAACCCGCTGCCCGGCGGCATTCAACAGAAACGAGGACTGCCGGTATTGACTGCTGCCGCGGATGGCCGCCGTGAAATGGCCGATGAGACCCCGGGCGATCTCGGGCACGAACAGCGCCGGAGCGCGCCGCGTGCTCAACTTGCGCGGCTCCAAGCGCGCGAGGGTGCGCCGCGCGCTCTCCCGTCCGATGGCTTCGGCACTCTCCAGTTCCTGCCAATCGCGCGAGCTCGAATACCAATAATCGCGCTGCATCTCCTCACCCTTGCCGGCGAGCACCACGCAGCTCAAGGTGTGCGAGGTCGTGGGATAGCCGCCGACGAACCCATGCGAGTTGCCATAGACGTGCAATCCCTGATGAGTGCTGACGGAAGATCCCTCGGAATTATTGATGCGCGGATCGAAGTCGAGCGCCGACGCTTCGCAGGCCTTGGCGATCTCGATGGCGCGGTCCGCCGTGACGTTCCAGGGATGTGCCAGGTCGAGGTTCGGAGGCGATTTTGCCATCAAGGCGGCGTCGGCAAGCCCGGCGCAGGCATCCTCGGCGGTGAAGCGCGCGATGCTGCAAGCCTTCGCGACCGTGGCGCGCACCGCATCCAGCGAGAAGTCAGCGGTGCTCGCCGACCCCTTGCGTTGACCGAAATAGACGGTGATTCCCATGCTACGGTCACGCTGGTGCTCCAGCGTTTCCACCTCGCCGAGTCGCACGCCGACCGAAAGACCGGTATCCTGACTGACCGCGGCTTCCGCTTGGGTGGCGCCCAGGGTGCGCGCCTCGGTGAGCGCACGCTCGATGATCGATTCCAGGTCTTCCGGGCCAAGACGCAACGGGTTCATTGGCACGACGGCCATCGTCCTCTCCAATTCTGACTGTATATCTCAACCGCGATTCTACCGACTCGAGTGATAGCATGCGTAATATGACGACCGAGAGCGAGCCCGAAGATCCCGGGGAAACGGCCGAGGAATCCTTGAGCAAGAGCGCGCGCAAGCGCGAGGCAGCCTCGTTGCAGGAGCTCGGCGTCCAACTCTCTGCCCTTCCGGATCAAGAAATCAAGGCGTTAGGACTGCCCGACACCCTGTTCGTGGCACTCCGTGACCTGCGTCGGCTACCCTCCCATGGCGCCCAAGTTCGCCAGCGGCAGTATATCGGTAAACTGATGCGCAGCATCGATCCCGAGCCGGTTCTGGCCAAGCTCGCCGAGCGCAAGCAGCGGCACGACTTGGAAATTCGTCATTTTCAGCTCATCGAACGCTGGCGTGATCGGCTGCTGTCGGAGCCCGCTGCCGGGGTTGACGAGTTGGAGAAGGCCTTTCCCCACATCGACCGCGCTGCTTTGCTCAAACTCCTCGACAAGGCCGAGCGCGAGCGCGCCGAACAGCGATCGCCCGCCGGCGCCCGCGAGCTGTTCGCCTTTCTTCGCCGGCTGCTCGACTGAACTCCGGTAGGCTCGCTGCATGCAACCACTGGTCGGAATCATCATGGGCTCATCATCCGATTGGGAGACCATGCAAGGCGCAGCGGACACCCTGACGTCACTGAATATCAGCCACGAGGTCACCGTGGTATCGGCGCATCGTACTCCGGATCTGCTGTTCGACTACGCCGCCGCGGCACGCGGTCGCGGCCTCAAGGCAATCATCGCCGGAGCCGGCGGCGCCGCCCATCTGCCGGGTATGGCGGCGGCGAAGACCTCGCTCCCCGTCCTCGGTGTACCGGTGCAATCGAAGGCGCTCAGCGGACTGGATTCGCTGCTCTCCATTGTGCAAATGCCGGCGGGCGTTCCGGTCGCCACGTTCGCCATCGGCGCGGCCGGAGCCAAGAATGCCGCCCTCTTTGCCGCAGCGATTCTGGCAATCGATTCGAGCGAAGTTCGCACCGCGCTCGACGCCTTTCGCGCCGCCCAGACCGCCTCGGTGCTTGCGAGGCCGGATCCGCGCCGCCCTTGAGGCACTCCCGGGTAGGCATCGTCGGCGCAGGTCAGCTCGGCCGTATGCTCGCTTTGTCGGCGTACCCGCTCAATGTGAACAGCCTTTTTCTCGATCGCCGCGCCGATGCGCCAGGCGCCCAGGTCGCCCCCATCCTCCTGGGTGAACTCGAGGATCCCGGGCGACTCGCCGAATTGGCGGCGCAAAGCGATGTGCTCACGTTTGATTGGGAGAACATCGGCGGCGCCAGCCTCGAGGCCTTGGAACACATGACCCTGATCCGCCCCCCGCGTGCGGCGCTGGAAGTCTGCCAGGACCGCTTGCACGAGAAGGCATTGCTGACGGCGCTGAAGATTCCGGTGGCGGCCCACGCGGCGGTCGACAGCCTTGCGGATCTCGAGCGCGCAGTGCGCCAATTGGGTGGCCGTGGCATCCTGAAAACGCGCCGCCTGGGCTATGACGGCAAGGGGCAATTTGCCCTCCAGCACGCCGCCGACTTGCCCGAGGCGTGGGCGCGCATCGGGCAAGAGGGCCTGATCTACGAGAGGTTTCAGGACTTTTCGCGGGAGGTCTCGATCATCGGCGCCCGCTCGGCGACGGGTCAGATCGTCTACTACCCGCTGGCCGCCAACACCCATGCCGGCGGCGTTCTGCGCTATACCGTGGCGCCCTACGCAAATCCGCCTCTCGAGCGGCTGGCCCGGCGCCATCTCAAAAAAGTCATGGAACACCTCGACTATGTCGGCGTACTCACCATCGAATACTTCGTGGTGGAGGGCCGATTGGTGGCGAATGAAATGGCGCCGCGGGTCCACAATTCGGGACACTGGACCATCGAAGGCGCCGTGACGAGCCAGTTTGCAAACCATATCCGGGCCATTTGTGACCTCCCTCTCGGCTCGACTCGTGCTGTCGGTCACGGCGCCATGGTGAACTTTCTAGGCAATATGCCCCCGATTGAGGCCCTGTTGAGTCTTGACGGCGTGTCCTTCCACGATTATGGCAAAGAGCCGCGCCCGGGCCGCAAGCTTGGGCATTGCACGATCCTGAAAGGGAGCGCGAGGGAACGCAACGAAATGCTTAAGAAAGCCCTACAATTGGTCAAATGGACTTGAGTTTTTCTTAGAACGGACCATGTATCTAGAGCTCTTCAAGCTGCACGAACTGCCGTTCCGGCTGGGGCCGGATCCGCAGTTCCTCTACTTGAGCAAACAACATGCACGCGCCAAGGCGTACATGGAGTCGACCATCTGGTTCACCGATGGCTTCGTCGTCATCACCGGCGAGATCGGTGCGGGCAAGACCACGCTCATCGAAACCTTCCTGCGCGAGCTTCAACCCGAGGTGGTGGTCGCGCAGATCAACCAGACGCAGCTGAATCCCACGGCCTTTCTGCAGACCGTGCTGGTCCAATTCGGCTTCACCCCCTTCCACATGAAGAAACCCGAGGTGCTGGCCACCCTCAATCAATTCTTGATGGAAATGCATGACGCCGGCCGCAAGGTGCTGTTGATCGTCGACGAGGCGCAGAATTTGAGCCACCGCGTGCTGGAGGAAGTGCGCATGCTCTCCGGCGTGGAGACTGCCAAGGAGAAGGCGCTGCGCATCATTTTGGCGGGCCAGCCCGAACTCAACGACAAATTGAATTCACCCGAGCTGACGCAGCTCGCCCAGCGCGTGCGGCTGCGCTTTCATCTCGCCGCGCTGTCGAAAAACGAAACCGCGGCCTATATAGAGCACCGGCTCGAGGTTGCCGGATCCCAGGGTCGGCGCATTTTTCCCGACGAAGCGTATGCGGCGATTTTCCGCTACACCGGCGGCGTACCCCGGCTCATCAACACCCTGTGCGACACCACCATGATGGCCGCATTCGGACGGGATTCCGACACGGTGAGCATGGCCGATTTCGAGAATGCGATCCGCGAATTGCAATGGATCGAGTTCGCTTCCGCGACGAGCCGCATGCAGCTGCCCAGCGCCGCGCCCCCGCCGACGTCGGTGCCGCAGGAGAAGGTAGCCTGCGTGGGTCGGATTCTGCTTGCAAGCGGCGGTAAGACGGTGATCGAACGCGAGCTCAAACCAGGCCGGCTGGTGATCGGACGCACGCCGGATAACGACCTGCAAATCGACAGCAAGTTCATCAGTCGCCATCACTGCCAGATCGTTACACAGCCCGATGCCTGTGTCATCGAGGATTTGAACAGCACCAACGGCATCTACGTCCAATCCAAGCGGGTGCGGCGCCACAACCTCAACGACGGCGACGTCGTCCAAGTCGGGCAGCACGAAATCATGTACTTGGACGAGCGCCCGCCGCGTCCGCGTCCCGCGGTGGTGCCGAACCCTGTGAACATGGAAGAGGAATCGAGCGAGTGATGGCGAGCGAGGGGTCCCCGGACGCGGGGTTCGGCTAGCGGCGCAGCCAAGGATACGAGCTAGCGGCGCAGCCGGGTGGGCAGCTCGATGGTCTCGCCCGAATACTCCTGCTTGAGTGCCCGATAATCCCGCCGCCGCAGAAACACCGTCAGGGCCGCGATCTCGCACACCAAACCGATGCATAGCGCGATCGAAGTGCGAGGATCCTCAGGGTCCAGATAGGAAATAAAAAACGCGCCGGCGCCGATCGCCGCGTAGACCAAAGGCATGCTTTCATAAAGGGGATCAGCCAGACGCATGACGACACCTTCCCTTTTGACGAAACCAATGCGTGACCCGCGCCACAGTTTTCGAAGCTTAAGCCCATCGCGGCTCGCCGGGACTGCTATTTGACTTATCGCCCCTTGGATTTGCCCGGCGTGCCTAGTATTTGCCAGGCGACGGGCGGGGTCAAATCTCATCAACCCGGTCAGACTTCTTCAAAGCTCTGGCCGGTGGCGCTGTCGGCGGTGTGGCGCACTCGCGCATCTTCCAAATCCAGTTCTCGCTCGATGCGCCGCCGCGCCTCATCGCTCAAGTTGCCCGCCGCGAATTGCTCGGCGATGCTGGTGCGCTCCGCGCGCAGGAGTTGCAGGCGAACATTCACCGAGTCCGGTTGCGTCGCAGCACCCTCGTCATCCGGCGCCGCCGCCGGCTCGACCGCCGCCCGCTCGACCGCGGGCGCAACGAGGTCGGTTGCCGCAGCGGCCGTTCTCGCCGCTTGCGCGAAATACAGCCGGCGATCCTCGTGCAGGCGCCGCAGATGCGCCGCGTAAGGACTGAGCTGTCCGGCCGCCTCGAGTTCGTCGAGTCGCTTGAGCGCCGCCTCGATACCGGCGATGCGCGCGGCCACTTCCGCACGTTTCGCTGCCTCCGTCTCGCGCAGACCGAGCTGATCGACCTTGAGGAAGCGGATCACCCGCGGCAGCAATGCACCCTGCCCGAGGAGCGAGGTGAGAATGACGCAAAAAGTGACGAACAGGATGAGGTCCCGTTCGGGGAATCGCTGCCCGCCCACGAGGTCCGGGATCGACAGGGCCGCCACCAGGGATACCACGCCGCGAATGCCGGTGAACCCGATCAAGAAGGCCTCCTGCCAACTCGGTCGTTTCGCCGCAGGGCGCGACACCGTGACGGCGAACACCCAGACGAAGCGGATCATCACAACCATCACCACGGTGATGACCGCCGCGTGCAGCGTTCGCGGCCACTCTCCCGTGACCGGGCTCTCCATGACCACCCGGGCCTGGAGTCCGGTGAGAAAGAACACGACGCCTTCAACGATGAAGACCACCAAACCCCAAACGAAGAAACCTTGCAGGCGTGTCGCCGGGGGAATCAGCCGCGGACCGTTCCAACTCGTGTAAAGACCCGCGGTCACCGCGGCCAGCACGCCCGATCCGCCGAGAAAATGAGGCGGCCAGAACGCGGCAAAGGGCGTGAGCAGCGCCAGGATCATCTCAACATCGGGATCACGTGCCAGCGCGCGCACGTGAAGAGCGCTCCATCCGACGAACAGCCCCCATGTTATTTCGCCCACCACGATCACGAAGAAACTCACCGCTGCGTGGGTCACGGAGAAATGGCCGGTGGTCACTGCGCCCACCGCGAAGCTGAACAAGATCAAGGCAGTGGCATCGTTCACCAAGCCCTCGCCTTCGAGGATGGTGAGCAGGTGCTTCGGCACCGAGAGACGCCGGGCAATGGCCATGGGAGCGACGGCATCCGGCGGCGAAACCACCGCGCCCAGCACGAGGCCCACATCCCAAGGTAGATGCAACAGCCAATGGGTCGCGGCCGCCACCGCCGTCGCGGTGAACATGACACACCCCACCGCCATCAACATGATGGGAGTCAAGTTGCGTTTGAAACCGCGCCAGCTCATACCCACACCCGAGGAATAAAGGAGCGGCGGCAGAAACAACACGAGCAACAGCTGCGGATCGAGCTCAACGGCGGGCACGGTCGGCATGAATGCCAACGCCGCCCCGACCACCACCAACAAGATCGACTGCGGCACGTGCAGTCGCCTCGCGACGAGGCTCGTGAGCCCGGTCAGCGCCACCATGGCGAAGGCCACGAGTAGGACGGGCGCGGAGGTCACCGGTGAGCGCGACGTGGCATGATGAGTCCGTCCACGTTCCGGCGTATGAGATTCATTGACGGCGCCCCTATCGCAAAGCGCGAGCCTACCGTAAAGCGCCGACAGGCGGGTGGCGGCGACTTGGCGTCGCCGCCACCCTACGGCCGCGCATCCTTGCACAACCCCGCGGCGTTCGGGTCTCCTCCCTGAGTGCCGTGGGAGTATTGTGCCGACGAACTTCCGACGATTGGCGGTCCGAAATAAATGCAAACAGCTAGATTTGTACGATGACCTCGCCACCCCAGCTCGTCTTGCTTCCCGGCCTCGATGGCACGGGGAAGCTGTTCGCGAAATTCATCCACGCACTGGGCGGCAAAATGGACGCCAGGATCTTGGGCTATCCCCCGGATGACCCGCTCGGCTACGAGGAACTCGAGCGGCTCATCCGCCCCGCGCTACCCGCCGATCGCCCGTTCGTTCTGCTTGCCGAATCCTTCGGCGGCCCGCTCGCGATCCGCCTTGCCGCATCGAGGCCGGCGGGCCTCGTCGGACTCATTCTATGCACTACATTTGCGAAGAATCCCTTTCCCTTCTGGGGATGGGCCAGCCCCCTGGCCTTCCTCGTGCCCATCAAGTCCCTGCCCCGCTGGGTTCGAGCACCACTCATGTGGGGCGCACGTCAGCCGGCCGCAGCGCCCATTCAATCGGAACGCGCCATCGCCGGAGTCGCTCGGCCGGTCATCGCCCGGCGCATTGCTGCGTTGCTCACCGTCGATACCACTGCCGCCTTGCGCCAGGTCGAGGTCGCCTCACTGATCGTCTACGCACGTGACGACCGGGTGATTTCATTTGCCGCCACCCGATGGCTCGCAGCACGTATTCCGCAGGCCCGGGTGGTCTGCATCGAAGGACCCCATTTGTTGCTGCAATCGAAGCCCCAGGAATGCGCCTCGGTGGTGCTGGAATTCGTCGCCAACGCTTAAGCCGGCACCGAATCCGGCTCGCCTTCGCCGGGCGCATCCAAGCGTACGTGCGTGGCCTCGGGTATGAGGACCGCCACGAAGATGAAGATCACGGCCGCACCCGCCATGATCTCGGAGAAGAATATGAAATACGCAGGCCCGACGAGAGCGTAGGTGGACACGTGGGCATGGGCGGCATCGAAGTGGCCGCGGGTGCGCAAGGGCTGTCGCGTCACCGCATCCATGAGCTGCAAGCGGCTGTGGTCGACCGCCCTTACCAGATAGGTACCCTGCAACGCCGACGTGCTGCCGTCGGCTTCGATCACCTCGACGCCGTCCGCACCGCTGAGATCGATTTTTTGTCCCGGTACCAACGGTGCCGTACCGCTCGCGGTGATCCAGGTCGCCGCACCGAGTTCCATGCCCCCGGCCGAGAGCGGCCGCACCATGTAATGATTCACGGCCGCGGTGAACAGATTGCCGACGCTGATCGAAAGATAGAACAGCGCCATGATGAAACTCTTCATCGACAGCGGCGCCTGCTTGTAGGAATACTCGAGGCCCGTGATGGAAACCAGCACCTCGCCGGCGGTGAGAATCACGTAGGCCAGGATCTGCCACCACACGCTCACCATGAAGCCGGCCTGAATGCGAGATTCGATCCAGGCGATCACCAGGAAGGAACTCGCGGTCACGAACAACCCCGCGCCGATCTTGCGCAGCGGCGTCACTTTGAAAAACCGGCCGGCCAGAGGATAAATGCCATAGGTGAAGACCGGCACCAAGGCCAAGATCAACAATCCGTTGACGGCCTGGATCTGCGCTGGGAGCAGCGTGATGCCAAATCCCAAGTCCTTGTCCATGAGATCGGAGCGGGCCTGCAGCGACCAGGTGGTGCCGTTGCTCTGATCCCAGAGCGCCCAGAAAAAAGCAATGAACAGATAGATCAACAGCAGCCGAACCACCGTCGCGACCCCCTTCTTGGAGAAGATGTCGCGCAACCACACCTTGCCCGCCGGCGGCACCACGGCGAAGCGTTTGCGGCCGGCCCAAAAGACCACGGTGGCGACGAACATCATGAGGGCCGGTGCGCCAAACGCCGCCGTCGGACCGAAGGCGGGCAGCAGCACCGGACACAGCAGAATGGATATGATCGAGCCACTGTTGATCGCGAGGTAGAACCAGCTGAAGGCACGCTCGATCAAATGCTGGTTGGCGCTGGTGAACTGATCGCCGACATTGCTCGCCACGCACGGCTTGATGCCGCCCGTGCCTAATGCCACCAGGAATAAGCCCGCAGCAATCATCGCGGGCTCCCGGGCGAGAGCGAGCACGATGCAGCCGGCGCAGTACACGATCGAAAAGCACAGCACGGTGCGAAACTTGCCCCACAGTACGTCCGATAACACGGCCCCAGCCAGCGGAAAGAAATACGCGCCTGACTTGAACAGCGACACCCAGGTCGTCGCCTGCGCATCGCCGTAATGTAACGACTGCACCAAATAAATCGCGAGAATGGAATTGATGCCGTAGAAGCAGAAGCGCTCAGCGAATTCATTCGCGACGATGAACGGGATGCCGCGCGGCATCGCAGCGGCGGCGGACGGCGGAGAAGGAGTCACCGGTGTATTCGCGTTCAGGGGTCGCTCCGCAGGTTGCCGCGACGCTGCGGCGGCGCATCCTACCGCGCAGCGGATCTGTCCAGCAACCAAGAACCCTGCCGGCTCGAGCTCGAGTAAAATCGCGATTCATGTCAAGTCGTCCGCTGCTCATGACGATCGCCGCCAGCATCGCCCTCGGCGCGCTGGCCACACTGGCCGCAGGCTGCGCGACCCCGCCACCCACGCCCGCACAGGCGAAGCTCGATAGTCTGACCAAGGTGGAGAATCTTCCCGGCAAGGCCGGCTGCTTTTGGAAGTCGAATTTCCAAGGCGATTGGACCGTCTTGAACGACTCCACGCTGATCGTCCATACGCCGCTGGCGAAAGATATTTATGTGGTCAAGCTGTTCGAGCCGGTCTTTGACCTGAGCTTCAAGGAAGGACTCGGCTTCGATGACCGAGAGCACACCGGCCAAATCTGCAACACGGGCGATGACTATTTGTTGGTCCCCGGATGGCAACCGCCGCAAGTTCCCATCATAGCGGTTCACGAACTGACGCCGGACGAGCAGGCGGAGTTGCTTCGGGCCGCCGGCAAGCCCGTCCCGCACTCGCCGACGCCCACCCCCACGCCCACCCAGCCGCCATCCTCGGCCGCGAAGTTCCAGCCGGGCAACAACTAAATGGCTTCGCCCAATTTTTGATGACCCAGCCTTCTGCTGGGACGTCCATCGCTGGGGCCGTAGATCGTCAGCAAACGCGCATACTTGGGCGCCCAGTATCTGCCCACCGCGCCGGCTGGAACCCGCACGAGGTCGCCCTGCAGTGCCTCGACCGTCACGCCGCCGGATTCCACGAAGAGCTGGCCCTCGAGCACGAAGTTGTACTCGCTGTGCGGATGCTCATCGGTCCAGGATTCCGCGGTCAACTCCCACTCGAACATCGGCGGTTCGGACCAACCGCCTTCCACGGGCGGCCTGATCACCCGGGACTTCATGTTGTTGCGCTCGCTGAGTTCAGTTCGCGGATATTTCGTCGGCGCATGCTCCGAATCGGCCATCACATCCCTCCTCATACGCACTTATCCACAGGCGTTGCCGCGGAAACGTCAACGCAGGCGGATGATGATTGCAGCACCCCGGCGGCGGGCTTAATCGGCCAACTCCACCCATGTCGGTGCGTGGTCGCTGGCTTTTTCCCAACCGCGGACCTCGCGGTCCACGCCTGCACCGGTCAACCGGCTTGCGACGGAGGGACTGAGCAGCAGATGGTCGATTCGCAGGCCGGCGTCGCGGCCGTAGGCGTCGCGGAAATAGTCCCAGAACGTGTAGATCGTCGCTGTGGGATGAATGGTGCGCACGGAATCGACCCACCCGTGCTGGGTCAGATGCGCGAATGCCTCGCGCACCTCGATCCGAAACAGAGCATCGTCCACCCAGCGCTCAGGCTTGTAGACATCGGCTTCGGTGGGTATCACGTTGTAGTCGCCGGCGAGTACGACGGGCGCTCCGGAGAGGCGCAATTCGGCGGCATGTGCCAGGAATCGATTGAGCCAACGCAGCTTGTAGTCGAATTTTGGACCCGGCGCCGGATTGCCGTTGGGCAAATACAGGCAGCCGATCACCAAGTCGTGCACGGCGGCTTCGATGTAGCGGCTGTGCACATCCTCCGGATCGCCCGGGAGCGCGCGCCTGATCTCCATGGGTTCGCTGCCGCGCGAGAGGATGGCGACCCCATTCCAGCTTTTTTGACCATGCCAGATCACACCATAACCGGCATCGCGAATGGCGCTCTCCGGAAACTTGTCCTGGGGCGCCTTCAATTCCTGCAGACAGACGATATCCGGCGCGGTCTCGCCAAGCCAACGCACCAGGTTCGGCAGGCGCGCGTTGATGCTGTTGACGTTGTAAGTGGCGATTTTCATGCTCGCTATATTAACGCCTCTGGTATCCCGTCACGAGATCGGGCCCGCCTGGAGCCGCAACGTGCTCGTTTGATCCGACACGATCCTGGTTCAATACGCCGTCTTGATGACGCCCCCGTCCACTCGCAATGCCGCACCGTTGGTTGCCGAGGACAGCGGACTCGCCACATACGCCACCAACGACGCCACCTCCTCCGGCGTGGCAAAGCGCTGCAGCAGCGAGGTCGCCCGCGCCGTCTTGAAGAACTCCGCCTCAATGACCTCCGGCGTCTTACCCGCGGCACGCGCCATCTCAACCACGAAATCACCCACGCCCCGAGAGCGCGTCGGCCCCGGCAACACGGTGTTGACGGTCACACCCGTACCAACGGTGGTCTCGGCCAGGCCGCGCGCCACCGCGATCTGCGCCGCCTTCGTCATGCCGTAATGAATCATCTCGGCCGGGATTTGATAACCGCTCTCGCTCGAGATGAAGATGATGCGCCCCCAATTGCGCTCGATCATCGGCGGAAAATACATCCGCGCGAGCCGCGCGCCGCTCAGCACGTTCGCGTCGAAGAAGCGCCGCCAATCAGCGTCCGTGATGTCCGCAAAGGCTCGCACTTCGAAGATGCCTAAGTTATTCACTAATATATCGACTGCAGGATGCGCCCGCACCAGTGCGTCAGCCACCGTCGCCAGCGTCAAGTCACCCGCGAAACCCAGCACGTCACCCCCAGTCACCGAACGCATCGTCGCGACGGCCGTATCCACCGCCGCTTGGGCTCGCCCGTTGACGATCACCGTCGCCCCTTCGCGCGCCAGGGATGTCGCAATGGCATGACCGATACCCGCGGTACTGCCCGTAACCAAAGCGAGTTTCTGTTTGAGCTTCAAGTTCATGCCGCTGCCCTTAGCTTGTCAGTTGCGCGCTGAACCCAGATTGGGCTGTGTGTCCTTGAAGCTTTGCAGCGACTGCGTCTGCGCCCACCATTCGGCAAATCCTGGTACATTGAACACGGCGTCCTTATCTTGCGTAAGCGACAGATAGAACGCAATCGGCGCCAGATACAAATCCGCGAGACTGAGCTCGCCCGCGATGAACGGCGAACTGCCTTTCGTCTGCATCGCGAACTCGAGTACCAAACGGCCTTTTTCAGTGCCGCTCGCCCGCGCTGCCTCGCTTCTACCGCCAACGAAATCAGGGAACAGGTGAAAGGCGCAAACGCCGCCGATGAGCGCCGCATAGCCGTAAGAATCGATGAGTCCGATGACCATATCCATCCTCGCACGATCTTTCGGCGTGCCCGGAATGAGCGACCTGCCCGGCAGTACATCATTGAGGTAACGCGTGATCGCCGAGGTTTCTAGAATCCGGATGCCACCATGGTCGAGAACCGGCACCTTGCCGAACGGGTGGCGCTGCAAGTGCTCGGGCGATTTTGGCTCGCCCTTCAGCACATTCAGAGGCACTTGTTGGAACTCCGTAAACGCCTTCTCGGCGAACAGCATTTTTACGGTGCGAACGTAGGTAGAGCCATCGAAGCCCCAGAGGGTCATGTCAGACAATCATTGGAACTCCTTCTACGGAACATGGGGCACAGGCCGCCCGGCATCGAGTCATATGCGATAGGTCGCCTTGATCTCGGCGGCGCAGCGCTCACCAATCACGACACAAGGCGCCATCGTGTTTCCGGTGGTGATCGCCGGCATCACCGAACCATCCGCAATGCGGAGTCCTTCGACGCCGAAGACTTTGAGCCTGCCATCAACGACAGAAGTTTCATCACGACCCATTTTACACGTACCGACTTCGTGGAAATAGGTGCCTGCCGCATTGCGGATAAATCTCTCCAATTCCTTGCCTTTGAGTGAGCCTGGCATCACCTCGCGTTTTGCGAACTTTTTCAGCGACGCGGAGTTGCCGAGTTCACGGCATATCTCGACGCACCGGGTCAATGCCTTGATGTCCTGCTCAGTCGACAAAAAGTTCGGATAAATCAACACGGGATCGTCTGGTTTTGCCCCGGAAATCGTCAGATGGCCACGACTTGTTGGGCGCACGATGGCGGCTGCCAATACCCAAGCTGCCGCGGGGATCTCGTACTGTTCGCGGGTGACTTCGCTGGTATAGGGAAATTCTTCGAGGAAAGGCTGAAGGTCTGGGCTGGGGAGCGAGGAATCGCTCTTCCAAAAAAAGGTGAACTCTGCCGAATTGTTGCGGCCAGGCTCCGGATTTATGTACTCCCACATACACCCGCCCAAGAGGATGTGATCCTGAAAGTTGAGGCCAACGCCCTTTAGATCCTCTACCACCGCGATACCGTGCTTTTCCAGCTCCTCGGTTGGACCAATACCCGACTGCATCAAAATCTTCGGCGTATTGATCGCACCTGTCGAAAGAATGACCTCGTGCTTGGCCGCGACCTTGATGAGCTTCCCGTCGTGAACGAGTTCAACACCGGTCACCCGCTTACCGGTCAAGCTCAGGCGATTAACCTGTGCTCCAAGCACCACCGTCAGATTGGGTCGATCCATGTACGGATGAATGTAGGCTGCAGCCATCGAGACGCGTCGGCCGTTGCGGACGATCAGGTTGGGCATGCCGGCGCCACCGATCCCTTCCATCGTTTCCGCATTGAGATCCGTTACCGTCGGCATTCCGAAGGCGCCGGCGGCTTCGATCAGAGCCGGCGCAACAGGATTGATCGGCGCCTCGGGCAGGCCCACTTTTACCAGCCCCCCGGTACCCCGATGGCGTGGATTGGGCGGACCATTCCAATCCTCGATTCGGCGATAAATATTTAGGACATTCTCATAGCTCCACGCTGGTTCGCCCGTCAACTCCGCCCAGCCATCAAAGTCGCTTTTGTGACCGCGCGCCCAAACCAACCCGTTGACGCTGGAGCCTCCCCCCAGGACCTTGCCCATCGGGAATGGGGGCGTCCTACCGTTCAATGTGGGCGTCGGTTGTCCCTTGAACTGCCAGTCGCGCTCGCTGCCGATATTCTTGAACCAAACCGTGCCATCCGTCACCTCGGGAACAGCATCGGTACCGCCCGCCTCGAGCAAAAGTACTTGTACCTCAGGATTTTCCGCAAGTCGGCGCGCCAGGGGACACCCGGCTGACCCTGCGCCGCAGATGATGAAATCGTACTGCTGTTTCAAGACCTGTCGCTTCGTTTGGCGGGGCTGCGGTTGAGCGGTGGAAGCGGCCAAAGTCTCTCCAGCCGTTGCTGACACGCCGGCCGCCAACGCCGCGCGGATAAAGCTGCGCCTGTCCGTAGTTGGAGTCTTTTCATTTAAAGGCCGCTGATCGAGCGCCTCAGGATGAGTCAGAGGAGTGGCGGTCGAATGATCTTCATCTGCTGTCATTGATTTTCCCGTCTGAGACGATACGAAGCTCACTAGAGTGGTGCGACTACCGACTTGACCTCGGTAAAGAGTTCAATCGCATGGTAACCACACTCGCGACCCCATCCGGATTGTTTATAACCACCGAAGGCCATGTTGGGATCATAGAGATTGTGAGCATTGATCCAAATGTTACCGGCCTTGATGCGCCGCGCGAGCTTGTGCGCGACTTTCAGATTTTGTGTCCAAACGCTCGCCGCAAGCCCATAGCTACTAGAGTTGGCGATCCGTGCAATTCCCTCGAGATCCTCGTCTGAAAAAGGCATCGCACACAGCACGGGTCCGAAGATTTCCTCTCGCACGACCGTCATCTCAGCATGGGTATTGGCAAGCACCGTCGGCTGGAAAAAAAAGCCGGCTCCAGCAATGCGGTCGCCGCCCGCGACCACCTCAGCTCCCGCCATTCGTCCCGCCTGTACGTAGTTTTGGACACGATCCAACTGCTCCTGCGACACCAGGGGACCCATCTCCGAATTGGGCCTGAGTCCATGCTCAGGACGAATACGTCCCGCTATGTTCGCAATTCCGTCAACCAGCTTGTCGTAGATTTTTTCATGAACATACAGCCTTGAACCTGCCGTACATACCTGCCCCTGATGAAAAAATATGGCCCCCGCGGTGCCGGGAATGGCGATATCAAGATCGGCGTCTGGGAAGACGAACATGGGAGACTTCCCGCCCAGTTCCAAGGATACTCGCTTGAGATCGTCCGCAGCCGATCGCACGACGCGCTTGCCTACTTCAGTGGATCCGGTGAACGAAATCTTGTCGACCTGAGGATGCGCTACCAACGGTGCTCCGGCCGATTCGCCGTCGCCGGTGACGATGTTGACGACGCCCGGGGGAAATCCCACCTCTTGAATGATTTCTCCGAGCCGAATGGCACTCAGCGAGGTTTGCTCGGCGGGCTTGAGAATTGCGGTACACCCCGCGGCGAGTGCGGGCGCCAGCTTGTAGGCGGTCAGCACCAACGGGAAATTCCAGGGTGTAATCAACCCGACCACGCCGACAGGCTCACGCAATGTGTACGCATGAAATTCGCCGGGACGGGACAGCGTTAAGGTCTCGCCGGCGACCTTGGAAGCCCACCCGGCAAAATAGTAATAAAGAGCGCGTGTCAGCGGAAGATCCGCGACCTTCGCGTAGCCCAAGGGCTTGCCTGCATCGAGCGCTTCTATCTCCGCGAGTTCATCCGACAATTCCTCGAGTCGTTCTGCCAGCTTCCAAATAAGTTGACCACGCGCAGCCCCTGACATGGTGGACCACGCTCCTTCATCGAACGCCTGACGCGCAGCGAGGACCGCTCGATCGACATCTTCTGCGCCTCCCTGCGGAACATACCCCACCACTTCGCCCGTCCCTGGATCAACCACCTCGAGGCGCTGCCCGGATACGCTATCCACCCACTCGCCGCCGATCAAGAGCTTGTGCGGCCGCGACACAAAAGCGGATAACGTCGGACTCATCAGTCCAAATGACACAGAATTCGGAATCATTCGGTTACCCTTCCGCGCAGTGGCGATAGTCTTCGCCGCATTAATGGAACACTCCCTACAGTTAAGACCATGCCAGGGAGCTTGTCAAAATCTCAGGGGCCGCGAATTCGAATGCATCCGCGGTTCAAACGATAACGCCCGGCAAAGGCGAGGACCGCTTCCAAATAGTGCATCGCCCGATCCTTGAGCGAACTTGGCGCACTTCTTCTGTGCGTACGAACTTCTCGTTCGCAAATATTGATACAGACGCCCAATAACGCTACATTCAATATGTATGAAGCGTTTACTACATTTCTGAGGTATCGTCGAATCAATCGTTGCTGGATTCGACCGTTGTTGGTTCACAACTTTGGAGAGCAAAAATGAAGTCGTCAGAGTGCTTGCGAATCATGACCAGCATCGCGGCAAGTACATGGGCGCTTACAACCGCATTCGTGCTATTCCAATTCTCACCTATGTCTGTGCGCGCGCAAACGAGCGACGCCGAGAATCAAATTCCGGAGGTCGTCGTTACCGCCCAAAAGCGCACCGAGAATCTCAAAGACGTGCCGACGAGCATCTCGGAGCTGAGCGGCGCCGATCTGCAGCTTGGACATATCGCGGATTACGACGACTTGGTCCGAGCGGTGCCCGGTGTGTCGTTTGCGGCAGGCGGCGCTGGAAATGGCGTCGGTGAAGGTTTAAGCACCATAGCAATGCGCGGCATCAGTTCGACCGTCGGGTCCGCCGTCGTTGGTGTCTACTTGGACGAAACATCCATCACGGTGAAAAATACCTACGATGGCATGTCTCAACCGATACCTTTTGATATCGCCCGGGTTGAGGTGCTACGCGGGCCTCAGGGTACGCTCTATGGCGCAAGTTCGGCCGCCGGTACGATCCGTTTCATCACCAACGCGCCGAGCCTCGACGGACAAGAATTCCGTGTCAGCTCGGATCTTTCAGAGACCAAACGCGGCGGCTTTAACTACGACGCGGGCACGGTAGCCAATCTGGTGCTCGTTCCAGGTACGATAGCGCTCCGAGTGGGTGTGGATTACGGGGCGGACGCGGGCTGGATCAATCATTATTATCCCCCCGGCACGGCGGACTCCGGGTTACTCGACGACAAGGGAGTCAACAGCCAATGGCATGGGGTCATAAAGGCCGCAGCTCTCATTAGACCCTCCGACTCCCTGAGCATTACGCCATCCCTTTGGGTTCAGCGTGTCGAGAGCGACGATTCGCCGGTGTTCTATCCTTCGTTGGGCTTCGACGATCAGGCCAAGTATGTCTCCGAGCCATCCAACGATCGATTGATCATTCCGTCCCTCAATATCGTAGCTAACTTGAGCTTCGCAGATTTGACCTCCGTGACCAGCTACTTCGATCGAAGCGAGATTCGAACAACAGACGGGACATACTTCAACGACAACTCCTTCGCTTACAACTATCTCGACCCGACGCCCCCGTTCAGCGCCAACACGGCCCAGAATAACGCGATCATTGCCAACATTCCGTCTCCGGTATCATGGAACACACGATACAAGCAGTACACGCAGGAATTGCGTCTTAGCTCGCGAGACGGCGCCGCTGGCGTGCAAGGTTTGAAATGGACTGCCGGGCTCTACGCTTCTCACCAATCGATTAACCATCTCAATAGCGAATACTCGCCCGGATTGAATGCGGACTTTCTGTCGATCTATGGATATCCGCTAAGCAGCCCGATCGTCCAAAACGCGCTGGGTAGCGGACCGACGACATTTGCCAATGATTTGATTTTTCTACAGGCGAATCAGGAGGAAATTTCGGAATACTCGGCTTTCGGGCAGGTGGATTACGACATCCTACCCTCGCTCCATGGCTCCGCTGGGCTGCGCTATGAGATCGCCAATGCGTCCAATTCCGTGACGACTGCCGGTTACTACGGGATCGGAATCCCGACGCCGTTTTACGCGAGCGCCCGATTCAAGCCAGTGACTCCGAAGTTCTCCTTGGTCTACGATCTCGACAGTCAATCAACGGTCTATGCGACGGTTTCGAAAGGATATCGCATAGGCGCCGGCAATACGCCGGATCCGGCGGGTCCGGACAATTTGTGTTCCAACGATTACGCGAATCTTAAAGTCTCCGGCGCGCCCACCACCTATGGGCCTGACTCCCTATGGAATTACGAACTCGGAACCAAGGCAACTCTCGCTGACCGCAGCTTGTCGGTGCGAGCGGCGGTATACCTGATTGAATGGAAGAACATTCAGCAAACCTTCGTCCTGCCGACTTGCGGTTTTTCGTTCACGGGGAACTTTGGCAATGCGCAGAGTTACGGTGGCGAGCTCGAAATTGAATACAAACCACCCTTCGTGCGCAACCTTACGCTGGGATTGAGTACCGGGTCCGTCCATTCAGTGCTGACGCAATCTGATGATCCCGGGGTTGCCCAGGTTGGCGAACACGTTCTCTACAACCCCGACTACACCCTGGATCTCCACGCCGACTATCATTGGCCTTTGTCGGACTCGTGGAGTGCCATGGTTCGATCGGATTTCACGCGAACCGGAACTTCATACGGAAGCTATCAACAGTCCAACCCGAATTACATCAACCCCGCCTATGAAGTGACCAACGCGAGCCTGGGTATCGAGACCGAGTCCCTGCAAATATCCGTTTATGGAAAAAACATCACCGACGATCGTACGATCATCCAACGTCCACAGGTCAATAATCTCATCGAGGGCTATGCGGTGCGCCCGCCAACGTATGGATTGGCGGTCATGAAAAAATTCTAGTTCCATGATTCGTTACCGTCTCGCAATCTCGCAATGACGACGCATCGTATGCCGCACGGTAAATCCGCTACTCATAAAGTTATCCACAGGTGATTTCCGCGGGAACGTCTAACCTTCACGTCACCTAACAAAAGACCAGATGATCGCGACAAGAAACATTGCGAACATCAGTCGCGCACACTGATTGATGACTTTCGCAATCGGTGACGAGAATGGCGCCTGCGACGGCAACGTGCCGTGTTCTGCCTCCGCATAAATTTGCCCCATGGTCTTGTGCCACAAACGGCGGTCGCCCTTCTCGAATAAACGCCCGCGCTCCAGCCATCGTGCAGTCAGGCTCAACACCCACGATATCCAGAGCGACACCTCAAAAGGATGCCACCCCTTGAATATGATCAGTGCCCCGCAAAGCGCCGAACCGATACAGATTGCAAGCGCGATTGCCTTGCGTCTGGGTTCCTTGACGGCGCTCGCCTCATCCCCGGGATCCATCGCGTCCTCCAAAAGCCACCCCGCGCCGTCTTTGGTCATGCCGGCGAGAATCTCGCCGCCTGCTGTGGCGCACATCGATCGAACCGGCAGGCGAGCGTAAAGTTTGCCGGCGCTCGACCGATACTTTGTATGGCAAAGATGGTGCATCACAACGTTCCAGATCCGCATTGACCCAAGAGGTAAATTCCCGATGAGCGTCTCCAGCATTTCCTCCTCAGTACCCCCGGTTATCACTCCCACCGTGACGAAGGCACCGGCGAGCCCAGCTCCGCAGGCAGCAAAGCCTGCAGCAGCGCCCGCGGTCACCCAAGCCGCCGATAGCGATGGCGACCATGACGGCAGCACCGGCGGGCGAATCGACGTCAAAGCCTGATTCATCGATCAGGATGGGCCTCGACTGGGCCACAGTCTCACCAGGACCGGTGGTGTCAAGGAGATCAGGTGGCCAGTCGCGGCCTTTCCGCTTGGATATACACCGCGCGTTCGGTGCTGACGTTCAGGCCCGACTCCACCGTCGCTCTCACTCTCTGCTCGAAGAACCGACGCTCGTCGGCAGTGAACAGCTGTTCGAGGATCTGTTTCA
>Ga0209208_10002699_pt1 | contig 25477 bp, 18 predicted proteins | sample S1TSphfallax_3_FD_187694 | JGI IMG/M metagenome (GOLD analysis project Ga0209208, IMG submission 187694) | Host-associated microbial communities from peat moss isolated from Minnesota, USA - S1T2_Fd - Sphagnum fallax MG (SPAdes) (version 2) | ecosystem: Host-associated > Plants > Peat moss >...
GTGGGCAAGCAACTGGAGAAACAGGCCACGCTGGCCACGCTCTACTCGTTGATCGCCATGCTCATTTACCTGTGGATTCGATTCGAGTTGATCTACGGCGTGGCGGCGGTGGTCGCGGTGTTTCACGACACGCTCATCACGCTGGGCTTTTTCGCGATTACCAATCAGGAACTTAGCCTGACGGTGATTGCGGCGATTCTGACGCTGGTCGGCTACTCGATGAACGACACCATCGTGGTCTTCGACCGCATCCGCGAAAACCTGCGCCTGTCGCGCCGGGAAGCGCTCTCGGAGGTCGTCAACCGCAGCATCAACCAGACGCTGAGCCGAACCGTACTCACCTCGGGACTGACCTTCCTGACCGTGCTGGCACTGTTCGTCTATGGCGGGCAAGTGCTGCGCGGATTTTCCTTTGCGCTGGTGGTAGGCATCTTGATCGGCACGTATTCCTCGATCGCCGTGGCGGCACCCATGCTGGTGGCTTACCAGGATTGGCGCGCCAGCAAGGGCAAGGCGGCGGTGCTGCCGGCGGCTCGGCGGAACAAGTAGCCATTGCGGGGATGAGTCCCCGTATTGAGGGGAACTGCGGCGAATGCACTACTTTTGCACCATGTTTTGCAGGTCAAGGGTTGTTCTGATATAGGTGAAACACGCTGTTTGTTGCCCCTTTCCGGAACCCGAACCATTCCGGGAACAGTATTGGGGCACCCGGTGTCTAAATTGAGAGAACCGCACATCAGACTCGAGGTCGGCCATGTTCGAAGATTCAACATTTGAATCCAGCAACCGGATCAAGAAGCGGAACCCGTGGGTGATCGCGACTTTTGCGATCAACATCGCGATCCTCGCGGCGCTCATCATCTATCCGCTGATCAACTACGAGGCATTGCCCGACGCGGCGATGACCATGATGCTGACTGCGCCTCCGCCTCCGCCTCCACCCCCGCCTCCGCCGCCGCCGGCTGTGCATGTGGAAGCCGTTAAGCCGCAGATGATGAACAACCAACTGCTAGCTCCGACGAAGATCCCGAAAGAAATCAAGATGGTGACGGAAAAGGAACAGCCGCCGTCGGCCAGCTTTGGCGTCGCCGGCATGGAGGGCATGGGCAGCGGCGCGGCAGGCGGAGTGGTTGGCAGCGTCTTCGGCAACGCGACCCCGCAGCCGGTCGTGACCAAAGCGCCGCCGAAGAAAATTACGATCTCGCAGGGCGTGGCGCAGGGTAACCTGATCCAGAAGGTGACTCCGACTTACCCGGCAATCGCCAAGGCGGCACATCAGTCCGGTACGGTGGTGCTGCAAGCGACGATCTCCAAGGAGGGGACGATTACCAACCTGCGCGTGGTCAGCGGCAACGCGATGCTGCAGCAGGCGGCCCTGGAAGCGGTAAAACAATGGCGGTACAAGCCCTACATGCTCAACAACGAGCCTGTCGAGGTGGATACCACCATCAATGTGGTCTTCAATCTCGGCGGTTGATGCGACCTTCGCGGCGCGACGTTCAAGCGCGACCTCTTCGATTCGCGGAGAATCACCTTTCCGAATCCCGTAGAGTGCGGCCGAACCTGTCCGCACCCGCCCGCGGAGGCCACGGAAGCAAGCGTAGCCAAGCGGTAACTTTTAGCAACTTCAGAAAGCATCCCTCAGGAGGAACGAATCAGTGATTCTCGCTCAGCTTGTACACTTCGCCCCGCACTCGGTTAGCCTGGCCATGTTCCAGGACTCTTCCGCCCCCGATTTCAGCCTTTTGGGTCTGCTTGGAAACATGGGCTGGCCGGCGCGCATCATCGCGCTGATCCTGTTCATCATGTCCATCTGGTCGCTGGCCGTCATGATCGACCGCTACCTCTACTTCTCGGCTGCCCGCAAGCAGTCGCGCGAGTTCGCCCCCAAGGTCGCCGGCGCTCTCAAGGACAGCAAGCTGGAAGAGGCGATCAAGATTGCCGACCGCAGCAAGAAGTCGCACCTCGCTGAAGTCGTGACCGCTGGCCTGCAGGAATTCCGGAGCACGCAGGGCGTGGTCAACGAAGAGACCATCGAAAGCTCCAAGCGCGCTCTGGAGCGGGCGGAAGCGATCGTTCACGCCAAGCTGAAGCGGGGCCTCGGCGTATTGGCCACCATCGGCTCCACGGCGCCGTTCGTCGGGCTGCTGGGAACGGTGATCGGTATCTTGAACGCCTTCCAGCAGATTGCCACGCAGAAGTCTTCGGGCATCGGCGCGGTGGCCGGCGGTATTTCGGAAGCGCTGGTAACCACGGCATTCGGACTGCTAGTCGCCATCCCCGCCGTTATGACCTTCAATTACTTCAGCGGTCGCGTGGAAGCCTTCGACGTGGAAATGGACAACTCCTCCAGCGAGTTGGTGGATTACTTCATCAAGCAGAGTCATAAGCGCTAAGGCGCGGGACGGCACAGCCGGAGCGAGGCTGAGAGCGAATTGCGCTGTGCCGGAAGGGGATTCCCCTCCGGCACAGCGAATCACTCCCGAAGCGAAGGCTGCGTCAGGATTGAAGTTGCACTCGGAACTTCGAGTTGCGAGGACGAAGCAAGGAACTCCGCGCGAGTTCCCCAGCAAGACTCAACGCATGACTCGGCCAGTTCGAGAGCACATCCATTTCAAGGCGTGGAGCGCACATTATGAGTATTTCCGTACGGAACGAAGGCGCAAAGGTCAACTCGAACATCAACGTTACCCCGATGGTCGACGTGATGCTCGTTTTGCTGATCATTTTCATGGTCATTACTCCCATGCTCCAGAACAAGGTCAACGTCGATTTAGCGAAGACCGACAACCCCACCTCCATGCCGGATGCCGATAAGGAAGATGCGATCGTTGTGGCTGTCACGCGCGACGGCAGGATCTATCTGGGGCAGGATCCGGTGGCTCCGGACCAACTGGGGGCGAAGATCAAGGACAAACTCACCGACAAACCGGGGAAGCAGATCTTCGTTCGCGCCGATGCGCGCGCAAAGTATTTGGACGTCGAAAATGCGATTGACGACGTGCGTTCCGCGGGTGTTGAATCGGTTGGTCTGCTAACAGAAAAGCGGCAGACGCCTGGGGCAGCGGGCGAGTAAGGTTTTGCGAGAACAACCCTGAGACGGTTTCAGCAATTCCAGGAGAGTGGGACATGGCGATGACATCGAGCGACGATTCCCGCAGTTTGTCTTCGGAGATCAACGTAACTCCACTAATCGACGTTCTCCTGGTTCTGCTGATCATCTTCATGGTGATTGTTCCCATGGTGCCGAAGGGCCAGGATGCTTCGGTTCCGCAGCCGCCTAGCCGTCTCACAGCGGTCCCGGAAACCGACAGGGCTATCGTGGTATCGCTTCTGCACCAATCCGGCTCGGAAGCGCTCTACAAGATCAACCAGGATGTCGTTGCCAAAGATGCGTTGCCGGCGAGGCTTGCCGAGATTTACACGAACCGGGCTGAACGGGTTATGTTTATCAAAGGCGACGACGACGTCAGCTTTTCTCAGGTAGCGGAGGTGATCGACATGGGCCATGCGGCCGGGGTGGATCATGTCGCACTGCTGACACCCAAGGTTTCGGAAGGGCTTTAACCTTTCCATCATCCGAACTGCCGAGCGGCAATGACGGCAGACTACACACAGGAGTTGAAGCTATGGCAATGGGCGGCGGTACCGGACCTGGAGGACTTTCCTCCGACATCAACGTAACTCCCCTGATCGACGTGCTGCTGGTGCTGCTGATCATCTTTATGGTCATTGTGCCGGTGGTGCCCAAGGGCCTGGACGCGCTGGTTCCTCAGCCGCCCAAAGACAAGACGCCGCAGCCGCCCGATCCACGCACCATCGTGATCTCGGTGCTGCATACCAACGGGGGCCAGGTAGCCTACAAGATCAATCAGGACGACGTTGCGCACGGCGATTTGCTGGGTAAGCTGCAGGCAATTTACGCCAACCGCGCCGAGCGCATCATGTTTATCAAAGGCGACGACGATGTGAACTTCGCCCAGGTGGCGGACGTGATCGATATCGGCCACGAAGCCGGTGTGGATCATGTGGGCCTGATTACGCCCAAGATTGCGGAAGGAAACTAGAGGCTAGTACAGACCTTGCGCGAGGTTCGCTCTTGGCGCACTCCGCGGGGTTGACGCAGTATACGCCGGGGGCGCCACACTGGAATCTGCCACCGAAGAGAAGATACAAAATCAAGGGCTGGCGCCGGGCACTCCCACCGTCACCAGCCACGCGGAGACACCAGGCGCGAAGACCCTGGCGACGACTCGAAGGAGAAGGATACGCATATGAATCGAATCGCACGTCTGCCGGTGCTGGCGGCTCTCGTTATGGTCATGATGGTCTCGCTTACCGGCTGCGACAAATTGAAAGCGCGCGACCAACTGAACAAAGGAGTGGAATCGTTCAAGGCCGGGAAGTATGAAGAGGCCATCACGCACTTTCAAAGCGCCGAACAACTGGACCCGCAGCTTCCCACCGCAAAGGTGTTTTTGGCCACCGCGCTGGCGCAAAACGTGGTTCCGGGTCTTACCTCGGCTGACAATCTAAAGACCGCACAGCAGGCGATCGACACCTACCAACAGGTTCTGGTCGAAAATCCCTCGGACATCCGCAGCCTGAAGGGCATTGCCAGCCTGTACTACAACCTGAAGCAATTCGACAAAGCCAAGGAATGGCAGAAGAAGGTTCTCGCCGTCGATCCCAAGGATCCCGAAGCAGCCTACACCGTGGGTGTGATCGACTGGACCGAAGCGCATGAGAATTTGCTTAAGTTGAATGGCAACAACGACGACGGCGTAGGCAATGTGAAGGCGCTGACCAAGAACAACTGCGCGGAGATTCAGAAAGAGAATGGCGGCCTTGTGGAAGAAGGGCTGAAATATCTCAATCTTGCTGTGGAAAACCGCCCCAGCTACGACGACGCCATGCAATATTTGAACTTGGTTTACCGTCGCAAGGCGGATGTGGACTGCGGCAACGCGTCAGCCGTAAAGGCCGATGTGGAAGCCGCTACGGACTGGAGCCATAAAGCGATGGGAACCCGCAAAGAGAACGAAGCGAAGAAGGATAAAGGTCCCGGCGGCATCACTATGGACTCAAACGGCAACATGAAGTAGCTTTCTGACGGCAACAAAACTGGAAAGCCTCCCGAAAGGGAGGCTTTTTCCTTTGGCCGCGTGGCGCGGCGGATATCTCAGTTGGCGCCGTTGCGGTAGATTTGTTCGGCTAAGTAATTGTGTATTTTCGCGTCGTTGTAGAGTATTTCAAGATACGCGGCTTGCAGCAGTTGGGCCTGGTTGTTGCGGAGCAACTGGCGAATTCGATTCTGAACGCGAGGGTCGGTCATCGCCTGCTGCCCCGCCGGGCGCTTCTCGATCAGGAGAAATATCTGGTACCCCACCGTCTTGCGGGTGCTTCCCTCGATCTGGACTAGGGGCAGGATGTCGGTGGTCTGTCCGGCTTTGAGCTTGTTGATGGCGGCATAGACATCCGGCTGCGTGGCCAGGTCGGACTCGTCGATCAACCCCAGGTCACCATTGCTTGCGGCGGAAGTGGGGTCTTCGGAGTACTTGGCCGCCACCGAAGCGAAGTCTTCGCCGGCGTCGAGGCGTCCGCGCAACTGCTGGATCTTCTTCTTTGCCTCGGCATCGTTGGCGGCCTTGCTGTTTTGCAGGTTGGTGACCTGTTTGGCCGGTTGACTTGTCACAAGAATTCGCGCCAGGTGGTACTGCGGCTCAATGGGATTGAACTCGCTCTTGTGGGCGTTGTAGTAGTTGCTGATGTCGCTGTCGGTGATGTTGATTTTGGATTCGATTTCTTTGTTCAACAGCTTGCTTTTGGTCAACTCATGGCGAATATCCTGGCGCAGGTCGGCAAGAGTCTGATTGCGCTCTTTCAATTTCCGGTCGAACTCCTCCTGCGTGAAGGGGGCCTTGAAATCGGTTAGCTTGGCGTCAACCTCCTCATCCGTGGCCACGAGATTGAGCTTGGCGGCGCGCTGCTGCATGATCTCTTCCTGAATGAGTCCGCGCAGACTGGAGAGGCGGCGAAGGGCCGCCTCTTCCTTGGAAGGAGCGGGTGCGCTTGGGTCCAGACTTTGCTTGTAGGCCCGGTCCAGTTCCGAGGCGAGAATCTGCTTGCCGTTGACGGTGGCCATCACTTCAGCCGAGGGAGGCGGATTGCAACCGCTCAGCGCGAGACCGGTGGCTAAGGAAATAAGTCCGGCGGCTAGCGCCGCGGCGGACAACTTGCGTTTGGAAGGTTCGTTCATTGCCGAGGACAACCTGAGATCTCCTGGGTGCCCGTGAAAGTCGCGCGCAACGACAATACGCGGCGCTTACGGACGCAGCCCTAAAGACTTAGGATAAACCCCGAAGGTGAGCAACAAGGGCGCCGCCGTATCTATTTCTCGAGTGTGGGCGGCGCGGTTGGTGGCGAGACAGGCGGGGGCGGCTCAACGCCGGCGGCGCGCAGGGCGCGGTCGATGAGCAGCCAGACCTGTTCCTTGGGTTGCGCTCCGTCGATATGTTCGCCGTCGATGAACAGATACGGAGTGCCTTCAACGCCCAGCGATTCGGCCTCTTTCATGCTCGCCTGCACGGCGCTGTCGTCCTGTTTTTGCAGGCAGGCATCGAGCTTGGTGGCGTCAAGAGCGAAGATTTTGCCTTGTTCGCGGGCAAGTTTATCGAGGACCGCGTAGCTCTTCTTTGGGTCGCGGTCTTCGCCGGTCACATCCTGGCCGTGGGCGTGGAGGTAGTCCACATATCCCCAGTAGGCATTGCCGCTCTGACCGGCGAGGCAGTTGGCATCCACGGCGGCGTGCAGAGCCCAGGGGTGAATCTCGGTGAGCGGATCGTCCTTGTAGATGAACTTCACCTTGTCGCCGTAGCGCTCCAGAGTTTCTGGAAAGAGCTGCTGGTGCATGCGCGCGCAGTAGGGGCACTCCAGATCGTCGAAGCCGATCACGGTGACCTTGGCTGACGGATTGCCGCGGATGGGCCGCTGGTCCACGGGGATATGCTGCGCGGGAATGCCGGCCAGATTGTAGGTTTCAAAGCGCGCCAGCGTGGCGTTGTCCGTGGAAATCAGGAACTCGACCGTGCTGCTGCGTTGCCCGCGCGAGAGGATCACCTGGAGCGAGTCGTAGCCAGGAATCTTGCTCGGTTTACGCTCGCCAAAGGTCACGTTGTAGTCGGCCGGCACATTGAATTGGCTGCGGACGAGCACTTCGATGTGGCGCGCCAGCACGGGGTCTTGAATGGAACTCTTGACCGGCGCGGCCGGCAGGGGAGGTTGCGCCTTACATCCGATCGTGGCGCAAACCATGCCTACCAAACAAAACCAAGCGAGGGGGTTGGGGAAACGATGCACGCAATGCCGCCTTTCATCTCCTTTATTATCGCAGCAGCCGCGAGCCGGCGCAGGTTTCAGCGCCGCATCCCGGCCTGCGGCGCGGGCCAGCCACAGGTTGCGCCAACTTTCCACTCCCGCCGGTGCCGGGTGGGATGTTACTCTCTGCCCATGCCTGCCACTGTCTGTTTTCGCCCCAAACTGCTTTCTTTCCAACTGAACTTCCGAACGGTCACAGTTTTGCTGGCGCTCTTCGGCGCTGTTATCGCGGGAGCACGGCCATCGGTAGCCCAAACGTCCGCCAAGCGGCTAATCTCGCTGGACGATCTGGCGAAGCTGGCGCGCGTGGGCGGACCGGTGATTTCGCCGGACGGCGATTGGCTGATCTACTCCGTCTCTCGGATCGACGCCAAAGAGGACAAGAACCATTCCGACCTGTGGATTGAGCGGTGGGATGGCAGCTTGAACCGACAGCTCACTTTCGGCAAGGAAGGCGCGTCGCGGCCCGAGTTCAGCCCGGATGGCCAGTACATCTCGTTTTTGTCGTCGCGGCCGGGGAAAGCCAAAGGCACGCAGGTGTGGGTGCTAAACCGGCAGGGCGGCGAGCCGGAGCAGTTCACCGAGATTGCCGGCTACGAGATCGAGAACTACTCCTGGTCTCCGGATTCGAAGCGGCTGCTGCTCACGCTCCAGCCGAAATCCGAACCGGAGCCAGAGGAGGGCAAGCCCGCGCCGCCGAAGCCGATCGTGATCGACCGCTACCACTTCAAGCAGGATGTGGAGGGATACATCCGCGACGACCAGTGGAGCGCGCTGTATCTCTACAACATGGCCACGAAAAAGCTGGAAAAGCTGACGGCGGACAAAAACGTGGACGAAATGAGCGCCGAGTGGTCGCCGGACGGGAAGTGGATCGCGTACGTGAGCAACCACGACCCGGAGCCGGACCGGACTTACAATCGCGATGTGTTTTTGGTGAGTACAGTGGCCGATGCGCAGGGGAAATACGGGCTTGCGGCGAAGAAGCTGACCACGTTCGAGGGGCAAGACGGCGGCAAGCTCGCCTGGTCGCCGGATTCGAAGTTGATCGCGTATACGCAGGGCGCGGGGGCCAAGCTGGCGCTTTATAGTCAGGGCCGCGCGGCGGTGGTGACGCTGGAGGGCAAGATCAGCTATCCGGCGGCGAAGTTCGACCGCGCGGTGAGCCAGCCGTGCTTCCTGCCGGATCGCAAGCTGCTGTATCTGGTGAGCGACGACCGCTCGGAGTATCCAGCGGAATTGGATGCGGCAAGCGAGGGCGCGCACTGGCTGCTGGCGGAGCCGGGTGTGACGATGGGGATGACCTGCGTGGGATCTCACGTCGCCGTCATCCACTCGGACGATACGCACTCGCCGGAGATTTACGCGCTCGAAGGAACTGGCCTTCGCAAACTGACCGGCGTGAACGACGCGCTGATGGCGGAGTTGACGCTGGTGCCGACGGAGGACTTTTCCGCAGAGAGCAAGGATGGCACGGAGGTGCATGGCCTGTTGACCAAGCCGGTTGGCTACAAGGCGGGCGACAAAGTGCCGACGATTCTGTTCATCCATGGCGGGCCGAACGGGCAGGACGCGCATAGCTTCGATTTTCAGCGGCAGTGGTTCGCGGCGAACGGATTTGCGGAGATGAATGTGAACTACCGGGGCAGCTCGGGGCGCGGGCAGGCGTACAGCTCGGCCATCGCCGCGGACTGGGGGCATCTCGAAGTCGAGGACCTGCTCGCCTCGGTTGACGAAGTGGTCAAGATGGGTGTGGCCGACCCGGCGAAGCTGGGCATCGGCGGGTGGAGCTACGGCGGCATCCTCACCGACTACACTTCCGCTTCGACGGATCGCTTCAAGGGCGCGATCAGCGGCGCGGGGATGGCCATGCCGTTCTCGTTCTATGGCGTGGATGAGTACGTCCTCCAGTACGACTACGAGCTGGGTGTGCCGTGGAAGGCGCGCGACCTCTACATCAAGCTAAGCTACCCGCTGTTGGAGGCGGACAAGCGCATGCACACGCCCACGCTCTACATGGGCGGCACCAACGACTTCAACGTGCCGCTGATCGGCGGCGAACAGATGTACCAGACGCTGCGGGCGCTGCATATTCCGACGGAGCTGATTGTGTATCCGGGGCAGTTCCATGGATTTACGCGGCCCAGCTTTATCAAGGACCGGTACGAGCGATGGATGGCGTGGTACGAGCACTATGTGGCGGGGAAGGATGTGCCGGCAACGCCGGCTGCGCAGCCTGAGAAGCCGGAAACGAACAAGACTGTCGCGACTACCGCACCGTAGCGTCCGGGCCGGTCTGGGCCTGTCTGGGGCGAGCCAGGTATTTCGCAGCGCGCCCAGGCAGCGCGATGCGGCGCTTACTATCGTGGCAGCGAAGGTTTATCTCTTGGGGAATTGAAGAGCATTGAAAACTGAGCTACGCTAAGTCATCTTCTGGTAAACATGGCTTTGCATGACGAACTGGCTGAGAAGGCTGTTGAGTGGAGTTTTCGGATTGGCGGCCGTGTGCGCCATCCTGGCGGTCGCGGCCATCCGGGACGGCGCGTTGAGTTCTGCGCTACGGAGCTACGGTTTCGCGATTGCCGGAGACTGGTATTGGCTTGCCTTCGGCACCTCGCTTGCCGCCGTTTTTGGTCTTGCTGCCTGGAGGATCGCTCCATCCCGCTCCGGACGGGTCGCGCAGAGGTCCATTCCCGGAGACGGAACCAATTCCCTGCTCAATCGATTTGTCTGGATATTGGGGCTTGTGCTTGGGGCGTTAGCCGTTCAATGGTGGGCGCATTGGAGTGAAGCCCAGAAGCTGCCGATGCCGCCGCAAACAACGCAGGTTCTCTGGTTCTTTCCGATTTTGGCCGTGGCGACGGTGGCGCATCAGTTAGGCCACGCGTTAGCCGCTCTTACGGTGGAAATGCGAGTGTCCTCCCTTGTCCTGGGTCCGCTTCTTTGGGAAGTGAAGGACGGACGAATCGAATTTTCCGTGGGTCGCGCGAGCATGCGCTCTTATGTGGGCGGGGCTGTCGGTATCGCCTCGACCTGGGCAGACGAGCCACGGTGGTATCGGGTTTGGGTGGCATTGGCGGGGCCACTGGCCAACTTGTTTATGGGCGTGGCGGCATTCGTTCTGGCTCTTACGGCCAAGAATAGTTCTTACGAGAGTCATTGGACGGTCCTCGCCGATTTATCCACGATCAGCGCGGGAATGTTTGTGCTGAATATGATCCCGCTACGCGTGGGCCGCTTTTATTCCGACGGAGCCAGAATTTTTCAGATGCTCTCAGGCGGGATGTGGTCCGACTATCACCGGGCCTTCGCGCAGGTGTCATCGATCGCGGTGACGCATCTGCGGCCAAGAGACTACGATCTCGCGTGCATGGAACGGCTGGCCAGGACCGTGCCCGAACCGACGCAGGCTGTCGTGTATTGGCTCTATCAATATGAATGCCGGTTGGATCGCGGCGAAATGGCCGCCGCGGCGGAAGCTGTGAACGCGGCGGAGCGGGTATCGGTCCAGGCGGAAGGCGGGCTTACGCCGGAGCTTTGCGCGGAGTTCGTCTACTCCATGGCGCTCTTGCATGGCGACCGGGACCGGGCGCGCGCCTGGTGGAATCGACTCGAGTCGTTTCGCCCCTGGTACCGCTGCGACTATTGGCTGGCGCACAGCGCGCTGCACTGGATTGAAGGCGACTATGAGACGGCCCGGTCGTCCTGGGATAAGGGGAACGATTTGGCCGGGAGGCTTCCTAGAGCGGGCGCGTATGAATTCGATCGGCACCGATTTGCGTTGCTGCGTGAGGCGATGGACGAGGTTCCAGTCAGCGCCGCGGCGGCTGGGTTGCTGCTTTCATGAAATTCGATTCCGCCAAACGCGAAGGATGAAGCTCGCCGCCGATGCCGAAAGAGCGGCAAGATCTCATCGTCGGGGGTTTCCAGGCGGCTGGATCGCTAGGCGGGCGGTTTGCGCCACCGATTGGCAGGCTCTCCTCCACATGCAACCGGGCGATGTGAACTTTCAAGGCGTTGGGCCTTGCGTTTTTGCCGAAGGGGCGGATTCGTGGACCACGCCTTCCAATCGGCATCGGTCATTCGAGTACGCGCGGCGGGGAATCCGCCGTGGACCGAGCTGCGGATGAGTCTGTCGAGTGCGCCGCGCATGGCCGTCCTCCGTCCTTCATGGTGCGGGATGGCCGGTAGCTTGGAGGCGCCGCGATCCTTCATGGGCTAAAACCCCACGGATTTGACCGGCTATTATCGGCACGGCGGAAGTCGTGCTCTGTTGCAGAGCGTTACGGTTGCCAAATCTTCAACGATCACCGACGGTAAGCGGCCATGGAACGCGACCGATTGCGCTTCCGATAGAATGAGTGAGTGATGGACTTGATACAGATCGAGCCGGCGGGGAAACTGCCCGCGCGCAAGCCGGAGTGGTTGAAGGCGCGCGCGCCGGTGGGCGAGAACTACCACAATCTCAAGAGTCTGGCGCGGAGCTTGCATCTGCATACGGTGTGCGAGAGCGCGCACTGCCCGAATATCGGCGAGTGCTGGCAGCATAAGACGGCTACCTTCATGATGCTGGGCAACCTGTGTACGCGCCGGTGCGGGTTTTGCGCGGTGCCCAAGGGACGGCCGGAGGCGATCGACTTCGACGAGCCGCGGCGCGTGGCGGAGGCGGTGGCGATTCTGGGGCTGCAACATGCGGTGATAACCAGCGTGAATCGCGACGACGATCTGGTGGGTGGGGCGCGGGCGTTTGCCATGGTGATCGACGAGATTCGCAAGCAGGCTCCGGGATGCCAGGTGGAGGTGCTGATTCCGGATTTTCAGGGCAATCCGGAGGCGATTCGCGTGGTGGTCGAGGCGAAGCCGGAAGTTTTGAACCACAATACCGAGTCGGTACCGCGCCTCTACCGCGTGGTGCGCTCGGGGGCGCGGTACGAGCGGACGCTGCGGCTGCTGGAGTATGCCAAGGAGCTGAATCCGGCGGGAATCACCAAGTCCGGCGTGATGGTGGGGCTGGGCGAGGAAACGCCGGAGCTGCTCGAAGTTTTTCGCGATCTGGCCAAGGTTCACTGCGACATTCTCACCATCGGGCAATATCTGCGTCCCTCGCGCGATCATTTGCCGATGGCGCGGCTCTATACGCCGCAGGAGTTTGCGGAGCTGAAGATTGAGGCGCTGAAGATGGGCTTTCGCCATGTCGAGTCGGGGCCGCTGGTGCGATCGAGCTACCACGCGCATGAGCAGGCGGCTTCCACCGGGCTGCGGGTGCTGGCGTGAGCGGATGATAGGCTAAGCGATCGTGAAGACTCTGAAGACAGTTCTTGGCACGCTCCTTGTATCGGTAGTTGGCTTCTTTGTCGGCGCGGTTTCGGGATTTCTGGTCGCTTTATCCTTTCATCTCCATGCCCCCGGCGAGGTCGCCGGCATTGGAGGCATGTTTAACGGAATAGCCAGCGGCATTTTCTACGGGATCATATTCGGAATCGCGTCGGCCATCCTTGCGGGCATTTTCGCATTTCGGCTCTTCAAGAGGCCTTAACGGTGGTAGAGGCCATGAACCACGCCACCCTCGGCGTCGAAGCAATTCTCAATGATTCCAAAGAATTGTGAGTCTTGGAATTCAACGTGCCTGAAAATGCCATAAGCGACCAGATCCGCCAGTTGAATCAGCCGGGATGCCTTTGAATCCAAGAACACGGGAACCTCGGCGTAATTCCTTGTCCTTCCACATTGTTGGCCGGAATACTTGAAATCCCGCGCAAGGGTTTGAATCCGAGCTTCGGTGCTCGATTTATCAAAGAGAATCAGGCCTCGCTCGGGACGTCGGGTGTTGCGGTATAGGCGGGCCAAATAATGATCGAATCGACTGCATACTTGAGTGAACGCTTCCTCAATGATGTCGGCTCCCGCGAACTCTTGCTTGTTCAGCACCGCGGCAAAGGGGCGAATATCTCTGGGGAAATGACTTCTTGCGATACCCAAGGCATCTTTGAGTGCGGCGATACGGGTCTCTTTGGGCTGACTGCGCCAAAATCCCTTGCCGCTATGCATTGGAGATGCATGCAGTTCTATTTCGTGGGCATTTCCCTGACCGTTGTCGAAACGTTTCGCGATTTTGTTGAGATCTTGTTCGATCCAGTGAGGCGAACGCTCAAAGACGCTTAATCCGGCGAGTACGAAATGGTTCTGATTCGGGTTCGATACCGAACCAGAATCGTCCAAATACAGGAGGTGCATAGGGAGCCTCTGCGGTGTTTGAGCTTAATATACGCTTGTAGAAAATAGGTGGGGGCTGCCCTGAAGCAGCCCCCGGATAAGTCGGCCAGGAGGACAAAGGCCCTGCGCCCCAAAAAAGTCGGGACTCCCAACCGAAACCGAAGTATAGCATGGCGGATATCAACTTGCGCTGCTGGCGGTTCGGTCAGGGGTGCCGAGACGTTGAAACGACCCCCAACTCGATTCGATAGAATAGCTTTGGCATTCGCGCCGGATCGCGCTCCGATTCGCGGCGCAGGAAGAGGAAGGCAATGGCGGCATCTTATATGGCAACCCATCCCCTGCTCAAGGGGTTGCATGCGGACCTGAAGCGGCGCATGGAGAAGGCGGTCACCGATTTTCAAACCCATCTGGTTTCGCTGCGAACCGGCCGCGCCAGCGTTCAGTTGCTGGACCAGGTGCGGGTGGACTACTACGGCACGCCGACGCCGCTGACGCAGATCGCGCAGGTGACCACTCCCGAAGCGAGCATGATTATCGTCCAGCCCTGGGAAGTAGGTCTGCTGAAAGAGATTGAAAAAGCGTTGCGCGATCCGCAGCATGGCTTCAACCCATCGAACGACGGAAGGGTAATTCGCGTGCCGATTCCGCCGATGACCGAAGAGCGGCGTCGCAACGTCGTCAAGCAGTTGAACCAGGAGCTGGAAGATCACAAGACGGCCCTGCGCAATGTGCGCCGCGACGGCAACGATACGCTCAAGAAGATGGCCAAGGACAAGGAACTGAGCCAGGACGAAGAGAAGCGCGCCCAGGATGAAGTGCAGGGCATGCTGAACGACGAAATTCGAAGGCTGGAAGAGGCGGCGCGCAAGAAGGAAGCCGACATTATGCAGATATAGCCAGGCCGTCCTGCGGAGCTGCCCAAACCAGGCAGCCGCCGCAGGGCAGTTCGCTGCCTGCAAGCCGCGCCGCTTCAACGTAGCTCTCGCTCCGCGGCGTGGCCAACCCGGTCTTATGGGAAGATTCGGTTCAGCGTGCGGGCAAAGGGAATGGTCTCGCGAACGTGGTCCAAGCCGCAGAGCCACGCCACGACGCGCTCGATGCCCATGCCGAAGCCGGAGTGCGGCACGCTGCCGTAGCGGCGCAGGTCCAGGTACCATTGGAAGGCTTCGAGCGGCAGCTTGTGCTCGTCGATGCGCGCCTTGAGCAGGTCGTAGCTGTCCACGCGCTGCGAGCCGCCGATGATTTCGCCGTAACCCTCGGGCGCGAGCACGTCCACGCACAGAGCAAATTGCGGGTCGAGCGGGTCGGGCTGCATGTAAAAGGCCTTCACGTTGGCCGGGTAGCGATGGACCATCACCGGGCGGTCGTACTGGCTGCTCAGCCATGTTTCGTCGGGTGAGCCGAAGTCGTTGCCGTACTCGAAGGGATGCTCGAGGTGGCCGTCGAGGTGCGCCTGGTTTAGCATCTTCACCGCTTCGTCGTAGCGCAGGCGCGGGAACGGGGCCTGGATGGCTTCTAGCTTCGCAATGTCGCGGCCAATCACCTGGAGTTCCGGCGCGCGGTTTTTCACCACGCTCTGGACGATGTGGCTGAGGAAGTTTTCTGCCAATTCGAGCAGGCCGTCGAGGTCGCAATAGGCAACTTCCGGCTCGATCATCCAGAATTCGGTGAGATGACGGCGGGTCTTCGATTTTTCCGCGCGGAAGGTTGGCCCGAAACTGTACACCTTTCCCAGCGCCAATGCGGTCGATTCGATATAAAGCTGGCCGGATTGGGTTAAGAACGCCTCATCGCCGAAGTAATCCACGGGAAAGAGCGTCGAGGTGCCTTCGCAGGCCGCCGGGGTGAGGATGGGCGGGTCGGTGCGCGTGAAGCCGTTCGAGTCGAAGTACTCGGCGGCCGCGCGCATGATCTCGGCGCGGATGCGCAGGATGGCGGCCTGGCGCGAGGAGCGCACCCAGAGGTGGCGGCGCTCCATGAGGAACTCGACGCCGTGCTCCTTGGGGGTGATCGGGTAGGGGTCGTCCTCGGGCACGCGCTGGACGACCTGGACCTGCTCGATATCCAGCTCGAAGCCTCCCTGGGCGCGCTTGTCGGCCCGCACCTTGCCGGTGACGATGACGCTGGACTCCTGGGTGAGGCTCTTGAGCGAGGCAAAAACCTCCTGCGCGACGCCGGACTTGTGCGCCACGCCCTGAATCGTCCCGGTGCCGTCGCGAAAGATGGGAAACAGCAGCTTGCCGCTCTCGCGCAGGTTGTAGAGCCAGCCGCGGAGCGTGACGGACTGACCCTGATGCTGGCCGATGGCGGCGATGGTCGAAAGAACTGGACTGGCTGCGACGGGACTGGAATGGCTGGGCGTTGTGGCGATTTCGGACATTTTCGGGGACCGCTTTCCTTCGAGAAAAACCTGCTCCTTCAGGATAACGCGGTGCGGACGCGGTGTTTGGCGTCCGTTACCGGCGTGTGTTGGCGCGCGCTAACCCGCCGGAATATCGCGCCGATACATGAGAGGAAGCCAATGCCACCCATGCATTTTCTTGGATTTCTCTCAAAGAGCGCCTGAGCTGGCTTCCCCTCGCGCTTGAAGGATGACTATGACGCTCTCGCCCCGCTCCCTTCCCCGTACGCTTGTTGTCGCCTCGGCGGCCTTTTTTGCTCTTGCCACGCTGGCCTTTGCGCAAACCTTGAACGTCGCGCCGCGCAATCGGATTGTCGGTCCCATCGACGAGTCGGACGTAGTCACGCTCAGCGGCAACACCCATCCGCTGGCCCGGCCGGAGGCGGATCGCGGCGCAATTGCGGAGGAAACGCGTCTGGAGCGCATAGTGCTGCTGCTTGCGCCGAGCGCCGGGCAGCAGAAGGAGCTAGACTCGCTGACGGAGGCGCAGCAGCGGCCGGACTCGCCGCTCTTCCACCAGTGGCTGACGCCGGAGGAGTACGGCAGCCGCTTTGGAGCTTCGCCGGCGGACGCGGCGCGTCTTACCGGCTGGCTTGCCGGGCATGGATTTGCGGTCGAGCCGGTTGCCGCCGGTCGCCGTTCGATCGTTTTTTCCGGCACCGCCGCGCAGGTTGCGGAGACTTTTCACACGGAGCTGCACCGGTACGAAGCTGGCGGCGCCATGCACATTGCCAACTCTGAAGAGCCGCAGATTCCCCGCGCGCTGGCCCCGGTGGTTTCCGGAATCCTGTCGCTCAACGACTTTCGCCGCCAATCGGCCACGCGCTCGCTGCGCAAGGTCGCCGCCCCCACTGGAACGCATCCGGAAAACACTCAGGGCGGCAACTACTACCTCTTTCCCGCGGACTTCGCCACCATCTACGATTTGAATCCGCAGTATGCCGCTGGCAAGAACGGCGCCGGAGCGTCGATCGCCATCGTCGGCCGCAGCAACATCAATTTGAGCGACGTGAGCACCTTCCGCAGCTTTTCCGGGTTGCCCGTCAACCAGCCGACGGTGGTGCTCGATGGTGCGAACCCCGGGCTGGTTTCGGGCGATCAGGACGAGTCGACGCTCGATGTCGAGTGGTCGGGCGGCGTGGCGCCGGGCGCGGCGGTGACCTTCGTGGTGGCCGGCTCGACGGCGACCACCGACGGGGTCGATCTCTCCGCGCAGTACATCGTCAACCACAAGTCGGCGACGGTCATGAGCACCAGCTACGGCAGTTGCGAGGCCTACATGGGCTCGGGGGCGCTCAGTTTCTACAACAGCCTGTGGCAGCAGGCGGCATCGGAAGGCATCAGCGCGTTTGTCTCCTCGGGCGACAGTGGCGCGGCGGGTTGCAACTCCGGCGGTTCGTCGAGCGGCAGCATGGCGGGCGTGAACGGCCTGTGCAGTTCGCCCTACTCCACCTGCGTGGGCGGAACGGAGTTCAACGAGGGCGCGAATGGCGGCACGTACTGGAGCGGCAGCAACGGCACGGGCGGCGAATCCGCGCTCTCCTACATTCCCGAGCAGGTATGGAACGAGAGCGGCGACAACGGCGGCAGCGGTTTGTGGGCCTCGACCGGCGGCGTCAGCTTGATCTACCCGCAGCCGAGCTGGCAGGCGGGCGTTCCGGGCGCCAATAGCAACGGTATGCGCGCCGTGCCGGATGTGGCGCTGACGGCGGCCAGCCACGACGGCTATCTGATCGCCGAAAACGGCGGCTGGTGGGTGATTGCGGGTACGTCGGCGGCTTCGCCTTCGTTCGCCGGCATCATGGCCATCGTGAACGAAAACAAGGGCGGAACGGGCCAGGGCAATGCCAATCCGACGCTTTATGGCCTGCTCGACGCCTCGGCGAATCCCTTTCACGCGACGCCCTCGGGCAACAACTCCGTTCCCGGCGTGACCGGCTTTACCGCCAGCGGGCAGGCGTACAACCTGGCGACGGGCCTCGGCTCGGTGGACGCCGATCTGCTGGTGGCCGCGTGGCCTGGCTCGAACGCCCCGGCGCCGGGCATCACGCTTAAGCCTTCGGTCGCTTCGGAGTCGCTGCTTCCAGGCAAGTCGGCCACCTTCACCGTGGCTGTGACAGGCACCAGCGGCTTTACCGGCTCGGTGGCGCTCAGCGCAACCGAGCCCAGCGGAGTCACCCTGACCTTCAGCCCATCTACCGTCAAAGCGGGGGCGAGCGCCACCGCAACTCTGACTGTGGCCGCAAACGCCGTGGCGCAGACGGCCGGCATCGCAATCAACGCTACCGGAACCGGAGTGAACGCATCGGTTACGGCATCGGCGACGGTCAACCTGACGGTCCTTCAGGGGCCAACCTTGAGCCTGAGCGCGGCCAACGCGAGCGTAACCCTGGTTCAGGGGAAGACGGCAACGCTCCAGGTGACTGCCACTGCTGGCGGAGCGTTTGCCGGCGTGGTCTCATTCAGCGCGGCGGGACTGCCCGCCGGTGTGACAGCGACCTTCAGCCCGGCATCCTTTAACGGCAGCGTCACCGCCAGCGCTACCTCGACCGTTACTCTCAAGGCCGCGCTGACGGCATCGTTGACGCCGGGAACTCTGGCCATTACGGCTTCAGGAGACGGACTGAAGGCGACGGCTTCGGCTGCGGTGCAGGTGACGCCCGCGCCGGCAATCAAGCTGGCGCTTTCGCCCTCCTCGGTCAGCATGACATCCACTGGAACGCAGGCTATTGTCGTCACGCTCACCCCGGTCGGCGGAGCGAGCCTCTCTTCGACCGCGCCTGGAGCCAGCTTTCAGTTGACTGGACTGCCAACGGGCATTACCGCCAGCTGGAGCGCGGCGAGCGTGAATGCCAACGGCCAGGCGCAGGCTACGGTTACCTTGAGCGGAAGCAAGGCGGTGGTGACCTCAAGCACTAAGCCGACCGTGACGGTGAAGAACACGGACCTTGCGACCGGAGCCGTCTATACGGCGACGGCGCAGATTTCGCTGTCTGTGACCCGCTCGATGGCGTTGCACCCCGAGCCCATCCATCCCCGGTGAATCTGCTGGAGCTTGGAGCGCTAAGCCAGGCGGTCGAAGGCCGCCTGCGCTTTGCTTGAAATCGTGGCATGGGTTTCCGCCAGATTGTAGTGAATCTCCAGCACACAGGCGGGCGGCTCGGCCAGCCCCTTGAGCGCTCCGGTGGCCGCCGGCCAGTCGATATTGCCATCGCCCGGCCACAGGTGCTCGTCGCGCACCGCGTGGTTGTCGTGGGTGTGCACGGAGACGATGCGGCTGCCTAGTGTCGCAATCGCCTCGGCGATGCCGACGGTGATGTGCGCGTGGCCCAGGTCGAGGCAGGCGCCCAGGCGCGTCAAGTGGCCCAGCGCGAAAATCTCCATCAGGTGCTCGGGCGTCGTCGGTTCGCTGACCAGATTTTCGGCCAGCAGGCGAACCCCGAGCGGCCGCGCAAAGGCGTCCAGATGTTCGAGCGCCGTGAGCGCGTGCTCCTGGGTGCGGGGCGACCAGGCATCGTCGCGCTCGCCCAGATGCACCACCAGATTTTTGAAGTGGATGTATTCGGCGGTTTCGAGCGCGCGCTTGATCTCGTCCATGGCGTCGATGCGGCGGGACTTCTCCGGGTGCAGCAGATTGACAGCCGGGGCGCCGGCTCGGCCCATCTCGCGGTCGGGAAATAGCGGCGCATGCATCGACCAGGGCTCAAGCGTATTGGACGCGAACCAGCCGGCCAACTCCTGCACATGCTCGCGGCTGGTGTAGTCGAAGTGCTGGCGCGCCGCGAAAATCTCTACCGCCTCGGCACCGCCACGCCCTGCCAGCTCCAGCAGGCCCGGATGCAGGCGCTCTTTCAGGAAAACGTGTGTCGAAAGACATCGCAGCATGGCAGCGGAACCCCCACGGCCCGGATACAGCCCAACGGCTCGGCTCAGGCGCTAGGGATATTGTCGCATTTTTGCTGCTTCTGGAAGAAAAAGCCTCGATGAATCAGTTGAATGCGGCCGGACGATGGCCGGGAAAGAGCCGCTCCGCTCTACCTCGCAAGCAATAGCGTCGACAGCGGCATCGCAATGATGCGCGGGTCGCGCACGGAGACGTCATCCTCAAGCGTCACAAGAATGCCGAAGGATGCGTTGTAGGGGGTCTTTTCTAGAAACGATCGCAAACCGACTGTGTCGTTGTAGTCGATCCGCCGCCGGTACTTGATCTCGATCGGAATCCGCGTTTCGCCGATGGTGAGCACGAAATCCACTTCCGGTTCTGTCGGGCGCTCCGGAAAATGCGCGACGTTCAACCCGATGATCGAGCGGAAGAAATATCCGGCGACGCTTTCGGCAATGCGGCCCGCGAGATCAGTCAAGTGTGGCGTTTGAATCAGCCGTTCCGGTGTAAGAGGGACCACCTCCTGCAGCCACGCCGCCCTCAAAGCGTGGTCGCATAAGCAGAGTTTCGCCGCGCCTTTGCTCCGCTTCAGGCGAAGCTCCAGCGGCTGGATCATACGCAGGAGCATCGTTCCATCGAGAAATTTCATGTAAGCGTTGATCCTTTGGATGCCGATGTTGGCGTTCATCGCATCCTGCAGTTCTCGCAGGTAGGACGCCGGCTTTGGAGACTGTCCGATGTACCGGCAGGAGATGCGAAAGACCTCTTCGAGCAACTGTTCGTCCCGGCGCTTTCCGCGTTCCCCCACGCGAAGGTCATGCTGGATGGCGCGGCGCACAACTGTCTCGTTGAGCGCATTGGCAATTTCTTCCCAGGTGGCGTCGGGGTTGGTTTGCGCCACGGGGTATGCTCCGCGTTCGGAAAAATGCGTAAAGCCGAAATCCCGCTTCGCTTTCTCCTCGACGCCGAGAGCCGCGAGTTCCTCCCAGAAACTTCTTTCCTTCATGGGGCCGGGGCCGTTGTCGAGCATTTTCCTCACGGTGCCGCCTTCCCGCCATTCGATGATTTCGCGCAGCAACAGGGGACCGATTTCCAGGGTGGTAATGCGTCCGGCCAGGCTGTCGCGCCCGGCCTCGATGCGCAGCGCGGAGCTGCCTGTAAGGAGAACGCGCAGCCCTCGGTTCAAATCGACGAGGTGCTTGGCTTGCGGAGCCCAGTCGCCCTGATTCTGGACTTCGTCAAAGAAAAAATAGGCTTTTCGCCCTCCCTCAAGGGCGGAATTCAGGGTCTGGCGAAGAACCGTAGTGGCGTACCATTGAGCGATTTGAAGAATGGGGTTCGTCAGCTTCCGCAAGTCGTTCAGGTCGTCGAATTGCACACGAAGAATTCTCTCCGGTTCGACCCCGCGCTGGAGAAGTTCGCTGATGATTTGGTTTTGGAGCGTGGTTTTACCGACCTGCCTGGGGCCTCGCAACACCGTAATCGGGGCAAGTCCTTGGTCCAGACTGCGAATGGCGGCGGGAAATAACCAACGTTTTCGGAAGGGGAGATTGGCGATCGTCTCCCCCCGCCACCAGGGATTCTGGTCGCGAACGATTTGTTCGAGGCTCCCCGGAAGCCGTTCGAAAAGGCCAGGCGTGTCCACATCGCCATGGTATCTGAAATGGGGGATTGCGCCGAGTCTTCAGTACCCCGCCGCTTTGCCGAAGTGGTTGCGGTGGTCCTGGCCGCCGGAAAGCTCTCCGGTCTTGAGATCGACAGCGATACACTCGCCGTCCGACCAGTGGCCCTTGCTCACCGACAGATCGTAGCCGAGAGCCTTGAGCGCGTCCTGCGTCGCCGCCGGAAAGCCCGGTTCGAGAAAAAGCTTGTCAGGCAGGTACTGGTGGTGGAAGCGCGGCGCATCGACCGCCTGCTGGATGTTCAAGCCGCCCTCGGTGGTCGAAAGAAAGATGTTGGCGACCGTGGTGATGATCCGCGCGCCGCCCGGTGAGCCGAGCACGTAGCGCAGCTTGCCGTCTTCCAAAACAATGGTCGGAGTCATCGACGAGAGTGGCCGCTTGCGAGGCGCAATGGCGTTAGCCGGCCCCTGGATCAGGCCGAACATGTTGGGCACACCCATCTTGGCCGCAAAGTCGTCCATCTCGTCGTTGAGCAGAAAGCCGAGGCTGCCCGCAGTCACATCCGAGCCGAAGGCGTTGTTCAGGGTGGTGGTCACGCTGACCGCGTCGCCGTCTTTGTCGACGACCGAATAGTGCGTGGTGTCCGGCGAGTCCTTCCTGGACCCGGCGGTGGTGGGCGCGGGCGGCAGAAATCCCGCCGGCCGCTTCAGATCGGCGCTGGGGGTAGCCTTGTCCGTAATCGAGGCGCGCCACGCATCGGCGTACTTTTTCGAGAGCATCGCGGCGACGGGAATCGTGTTGAAGTCCGGATCGCCCAGGTAATCGCTGCGGTCCATGTAGGCGCGGCGGTAGGCTTCGGTGACGGTGTGAATCCACTCCGGTGTGCGGTCGCCGAACTTGCTCAGGTCGTACGGCTCCAGAATATTGAGCGCCGAGAGCAGAACTACGCCTCCGGACGACGGCGGAGGCGCGCTGATGACCGTGTAGTTGTGGAAGCTGCCGGTGAGCGGCGTGCGCTCCTTCACTTCATAGTGGGCCAGGTCGTCGAGGGTGATGAGGCCGCCGCCTTTTCTTAGGTCGGCGACCAGCTCCGCGGCCAGCTTGCCGTGGTAAAAGTCGCCGGGGTCGGCGGCGATGCGCTTCAGCGTCCGCGCCAACTCCGGCTGCTTGAAAATTTCGCCGGTCTCATAGAATTTGCCGTCCCGCTGGAAGATGCGCTTGGTGTCGGGAAAGAGCGCCAGGCCGGGGTAGTGGAGTTCGTGGGCTTCGTCCTCGGTGAGCGCAAAACCCTGCTCAGCAAGCCGAATCGCCGGCGCCATCACTTTGGCCAGTCCCAGCTTGCCGTATTTCTTCTCGGCGTAGGCCATGCCGGCGACCGAACCCGGCGTTGCGATGGCGCGGTAGCCGGTGATGCTCGAGTGCAGGTCGCTTCCCGGCAGCACATTGCCCTCGGCGTCCAGATACATATCGGCGGTAGCCGCCGCCGGGGCCTCTTCGCGGTAGTCGAGGAAGGTGGCGTGGCCGTCGTGGGTGCGGATGAGCATGAATCCGCCGCCGCCGAGGTTCCCCGCCACCGGATGCACCACGGCCAGCGCAAAGCCGGTGGCGACCGCCGCGTCCACGGCGTTGCCTCCCGCCTCGAGGATTTCCATGCCGGCATCGGCCGCCAGGTGATGGACGCTCACCACCATGCCGTGCGCGGCCTTCACCGGCTGTTCGTCGCGATAGGGGATCGCGTTTCCCCCGGGGGCCGCGTCCTGCGCGAACACGCCAGTGCCGGGGAGGGCGGAAATGCCCAAAGTCAGTGCCGCAAACGTCGAGAGCCGGGATGGGATGAGCGTAGGCATCGGATTGCGTCCATCATAACTCGGAAACCGCGCTCAACCGGACGCAACTGTTTTGCCGGCCCATTCCGGCCAGGTGCGCGGCTCGAAAATAGTTTCCAAACCTTCGCCGTCACGGCGCTTGCGTCGGATAAGCTCTTCGATAAGGCATCCCCGCCGCTGAACCGTTCCGCATCCCTTCAGGAGTCCCTTCACCATGCGTATCCCTTCTCTTTTCCGCGTTCCTTTCCTGGCCGGGTTTGCCGCCGCAACCGGAATGACACCTGTACCCGGTTCGGCCCAGGTGCAGGAGCGGCCCGACCCCTACGTCTGGCTCGAGGACATCCACAGCGACCGCGCCATGGCCTGGGTGAAGGCCGAGAACGAACGCGCCGCCAAGGTCCTCCAGGCCGATCCCCGTTACGCCGAGTTCAAGGCTGAGGCACTCAAAGTCCTGGAATCGCCCGATCGGCTCGCCATGCCGGTTTTTCGCGACGGCACCGTCTACAACACCTGGCAGGACGCGGCCCATCTGCGCGGCATCGTGCGCAAGACCACCCTGGCCGACTACCTGACCCCCCAGCCCAACTGGCAGACGGTCATCGACTACGACGCCCTGGCCAAGACCGACAACGAGCGCTGGGTGCAGCACGGACTCAACTGCGTCTACCCCGGCGACAGCCTCTGCCTCGTCGGCCTCTCGGCCGGCGGAGAAGACGCGGACACGCTCCGCGAGTTCGACCTGAAGACCGGGAAGTTCATCGCCGCCGATGCGGGCGGCTTTGTGCTGCCCAAGGCCAAGCACCGCGTCGCGTGGGTGGATAAAGATACCCTGCTGGTGGCCAGCGACTGGGGCGCGGGCACCATGACCCAGTCCGGCTACGCCTACATTGTGAAGGAATGGAAGCGCGGCCAGCCGCTCGATCAGGCGAAGGAAATCTTCCACGGCAGCGCTTCGGACGGCGGTTACGGCGTTTCGCCCTTTGTCCTCAACGACGCGCAGGGCCATCGGGCAGTCACGATCGTCCGCCCGCTCAGCACCTTCGAGTTTGAAATCTCGCTGGTCACCTCTGGCGGCGTCAAGCTGCTCGCTCTGCCCAAAAAAGCCCAGCCCGCCGGCCTGCTGGACGGCCAGTTGATCGTAGCCATCGACGAGCCCTGGAAGCCGGAAGGCTCGGAGAAGACCTTCGCCGAGGGCAGCGTCCTGGCGCTGGATCTGGTTGCCGTCGAAAAGGACGCAACCCATCTCAAGCCAACGGTCGTCTTCGCGCCCACCGCCGAGGAGTTCGAGCAGCAGGTCGCCGAGACGCGCAACCATCTGCTCATCACCACGCTCGACCACGTCCAGGGCCGCGCCTACGAGTACACGCGATCGAAATCCGGCGCATGGACGCGCAGGAAGCTCGAAGTGCCGGACAATCTCACGGTCGGCGTGGTCACCACCGACGAGTCCGACGACAAGTTTTTCCTCTCGCTCACCGGCTTCCTCACGCCGTCCTCGCTGGAGTTGGGTGATGCCGCCACGGGCGAGCTGAAGACGGTGAAGACCCTCCCGGCTCAGTTCGACGCCTCGAAAGACGTGGTCGAGCAACTGGAGGCGACCTCCAAAGACGGCACCAAGGTCCCGTATTTCGTGGTTCACGCCAAAGACATCCGCTACGACGGTTCGAACCCCACGCTGCTGACGGCCTACGGCGGTTTTCAGGTCTCGGAGACCCCGCGCTACAACGGCGTGACAGGTAAGCTGTGGCTGGAGCATGGCGGCGTCTATGTGCTGGCCAACATTCGCGGCGGAGGGGAGTTCGGCCCCGCCTGGCATGAGGCCGGTTTGACCGTCCATCGCCAGCGCATCTACGACGACTTCGCCGCCGTCGGCGCGGATCTTGTGGCGCGCAAGATCACTTCGCCGCGCCATCTGGGCATTGAGGGCGGATCGAACGGTGGCCTGCTGATGGGCGTCGAGTTCAACCAGCACCCGGATCTGTGGAACGCTGTCGTGATCCAGGTACCGCTGCTCGATATGCTGGGATTCGAACACATGTCGGCCGGCGCGTCGTGGGTGGGCGAATACGGCTCGGTCACGGTCCCCGAGCAGCGCAAATTCCTGGCCTCGATCTCGCCTTACAACAACCTCGATCCGGCGAAGAACTACCCC
>Ga0209208_10002701_pt1 | contig 25476 bp, 22 predicted proteins | sample S1TSphfallax_3_FD_187694 | JGI IMG/M metagenome (GOLD analysis project Ga0209208, IMG submission 187694) | Host-associated microbial communities from peat moss isolated from Minnesota, USA - S1T2_Fd - Sphagnum fallax MG (SPAdes) (version 2) | ecosystem: Host-associated > Plants > Peat moss >...
ACTTTGTGGTTGTTGAATTCTTGTGAAGTGTCCGGCAGCTACACATGTTCATAAATGATACAGAAGAGGGAGCAGCAATGCCTCTAGAAGCACTGAATTATGTGACAGGCGAGTGCAACTATGGTGGCCGTGTTACAGGTACATTACCCACACACCCATTATTATCAATCAAATCAGTTGACAAACTTGTTTGAAGTAAAGCTGATGAGGAACTTTGAAAAGGCAGATAGTCAATTTTTCACAACTTGAAATGTGAAAATATTTGTGTGCAATGATGAGTACAAGCGAGGTTCCAATCTGTTTTTTTATTTTGGCAAATTTTTGCCACTTGGTGACAAAAAAGAAATCCAGTGCAACTCATACAAAAGATTTTTGAGAAAAAAAAGCAGCAAAGTTGCCAGATTTCAAAGAAAAAAATTCTGAGATTGCTCCTTTCAGACAATTGGTTGCAGCAGGTCACCAAAATCTCACAGGATTCCTGATTTTTTCTACATTCCTCTCTGACTTGTAGTCAAATTTGGGTAGCTCCTCTTCTGGATGACTGCTAGTGTGGCTACATCACAAAATTGGGAAAAAAAAAATGCCATGCTCATTATTATTAATCTTGAGCTTTATGGTGTGCAGATGATAAGGATCGTTTGCTGTTGACAACGATTTTGAGAACAGTTTACTGTATGGAGATGACAGAAGAGGGTCATGCTTTGTCAGAATCAGGGACTTACCGTACACCACCAGTTGGAGACTTGGAATCATACATGGCGTATGTGGAGACCCTCCCTGTGATCCCAGCTCCAGAGGCCTTTGGTCTTCACTCCAATGCTGATATCACAAAAGACATGAATGGCACAGCTCAGATTCTGAGTAATTTGCTTCTTGCTTCTGCAGATGCAATAGGTAAAATTCATCATCTGTTGAATCTAGCTTCTATCTGAAAACCAGAGATTCTTCATGATGTACTTTTGCATCCAATGGGAGGTCAAGATTCCAGTCTTCTACATTTATTATATGTTGGATTTGCAAGATACCACAACACAATAAAGAAAGGTCTCCCTTACAATTTTCTATGGCAATATTATCCTGGGCATTATTATTACTACACATAATTTGTTTGGGAACTGGGCGGTGTGCATGGCATTGGCAGGAGCTGGAGGAGGGGGAGGAGCTGGGGGCGGTGATGCAGGTGGAGGAATTGCCATGGTTGTGAAGGAGATGTTACGGGCGTTGCCACCAAATTTTGATATAGAGGCTTGTGAGCTCAAGTACCCAGTGTTGTATGAGGAGAGCATGAACACTGTGTTGAGCCAAGAGATGACTCGTTTCAATAAGCTCCTTAACATGTAAAAATGCTTACCTCAATAAACTGTCATAGCTGCTGTTCTTCAAGATTTGACAATTGAAATTCGTCGTACAACTCTTCTTCCCCACAATCTTCAACTGATTTTGAAGAAAAGATCAATTAGCCTTGTGGTGTTGAATGAGCTTCCTGTTGTCCCTGCTGGTTCCAGGATTCGGAACTCATTATTGACAATTGAGAAAGCCATTGCTGGTCTTGTCCTTATGTCTACTGACCTTGAGATTGCCTTCAGGAGCATCACAATTAATGTGGTATCTATCTATCCTCTTTTTCCCTATCTCATTACATTTAGTTGCAATCCGCAAGGTTCAGATTTTTCTTCATGTTTTGTACTGGCAGCAAGCAAAACATTGAAAAAAAGAAGCTAATTTTGAAACCACAAATTATGTGACAGCTTAGAAATCCAACTCTGAAATCCCATGCGTCAATCAATCAATCAATCAGACAGTCAGTATACCTACACTTACCTTTTTTTGTGTTTTTCTCAAGTGTAGAGGTAAACTCACTCACAAATCATCATGATGCCATAGGTACCTGCAATGTGGGCAAAGGTTTCGTATCCCTCCATGAAGCCATTGGCATCATACCTTAAAGATCTTCTGGAGCGCATCAATGTACAACATTCACCCAATATGGAACACCCTAAATCCTAGCATTTGATAAACCAACAATTATTTTGTCTGTTGATACGTCTCTCTTCTTGAACAAATTGGCTACTACCACTGCTGCTGCTGCTGCTGCTACTTAGGAGGAGCTAGCCCATAATGCAAATGGATTGAAGGCAGAAATCAAGGTTTTAACTGTTTGGGAGGGGTTCTTGTTTTAAATGGGCAACAGGTGCTACAAACCTGGTTTGAGAAGGGGCGCCCAGCAGTTGGCTGGATAAGTGGCTTCTTCTTTGCTCAATCATTTATGACAGCTGCATTACAAAACTATGCACGAAGACGAAAATTAGCCATAGATGGAATTGGATTTGAGTTCCACATGTTGGATTCCCCACCCCTCATTGTGCCTGAAGAAGGAGCATACATCAGGGGACTTTACCTTGAAGGTTGCGCATGGGATCCAGTCAACAAGATCCTGTGTGAATCACTCCCAAAGATCTTGCACGTGCAAGCTCCCCACATCTGGCTTAAACCTGCATTGTTCACTGACATGAAGCCCGCTCATTGCTACAATTGTCCATGTTACCGAACTGCAGAGAGGAGGGGGGTTCTGGCAACCACAGGTCATTCTACTAACTTTCTTATGACCGTCCGCATGCCATCCAGGGAGCCACCAGGCCATTGGACCAGACGCGGTGTTGCCATGCTTTGTAACCTTAGTGATTAAATTGGATTCAAATCTGGATAGACTAGAGACAAGCAAAAGAGTTTTCTATCAATTCTCACAGCAGCGCATCATCTTCTTATGAGACTTATACTAAACACCTTAGTTCTCTTTTCCCAGTGCAGACATCCATTTTTGCTTCAAGGAGGACCTTTTGTCCTCCACTTCTTCTTGACACAATTCCTGCCATTTATTGATGATTTCTCCCTCCCTTAAGGAACACCAATTGGTCTCTTTCTCTCTCTCTCCATTACAAATTTTCAACAAGCTAGCCCCAGCATATTGACAAACATTGCATCTTGTTGAAATAGAAGCTGCTACTCCATGGAAAGAAATAAAAGCCACATCTACATGAAAGAAGAAGACAGCAACACTAGAATCATACCTTAATAACATGATGGGACAAAAAGAAAGCCTTGGCAATGAATCAAAACATGTGAGAAGTACATGCTATACAATACAGATTGTACAGCCATTCCAGTTCACAATTGCTCTTCGCCTTGGATAATGGCAAATTTTGACACCTATTCTTCATACTCATCAATAGCCACAGAAGCTACTATAATCAAGTTATAGGTCCTTGCCTATTTGATCTTACCCTGCATCTTGTAGTGCCTTGTACTTAAGAGGGAAAAACTTGTTGCAACTTCAACCTAAAACACTCATTCAAATCTCACCGCCAGGTTATCTACTCCACTTAGCCACTTGTAGAGTTAAATAACTTTTGCTTAGCCTATTGGAAGCACCAACCCTAATTCAACCAATAAATATGCACCTTGGAATAAACTAGAAGCACATAGTCACCAACCAGCATACTTGGAGAAATTGAAAAAGAAATACCCTGTTACCATCCCTGCCACCCTTGTTAGTAAAAAATGCCACAATAATTTAACCTTTTAAAAATGTGGTATCACAGCCTCAAATTAGAATCTCAAAATTCCAATGATTTGAGAATATAACTTTAAAGTTTCTTCCACTTACATGAGAAGGTGTTGACCAGTGTTAGTCATTTCATAGTAGGTGTGGGGTGGACAAATTGAATTAGAGGCAATACAGGCTTGTAAGCTTGTGATTTGCTTACTCTTGGGTGAAAAAGATAGGGAGTGGCAACTTGGAGCTGACTTTCATGATAATAACAGGAGTAGCAAGGGGAACATCCAATAACACCCTTCACACTGGCTCAATATTTTTGACATCTTAAAATCCACATTACCCTATTTGACAATAATTTCCATGCTTACAAGGACATTTTTTCTCCAAAAGATTACAGAGGTGTAATAGAGAGAGTTTCATACTATATTAGAAGCATATGTACAATAATGAATAAACAGGACTAAAATTACATGAAATCGTATGAGTTGCATTCCAAACATTCAAGCATAATATTGAGGAAATCTGCTTGTTTTTGGCTTGCTTAGTCACCTCCTAATGAAAAACTGCAACAAACCTTATAACAAGTCTTCTTGTTGTCACAGAGCTTTTAAGGAGTGAGGAAACTTTTCTAGAAGTTTGCAACTTCTAGGCAAGTACCTGTACTTGAAGATTTTGGCCTGTGGCTCCAGTGTAGAAGATATCTGAGTCTGCTGACTTTTGTCCTGAGAAATCTGCAAGCATGAATACGCATCAGTACGGGGTATAAAGCAGACGTTACATATATGTGTACATAGCTATTAGATTGCCAAGAAAAAATCCACAAGAACACTTTGCCCCCATAAACCCTTGAGTCAGTTCCTGGAAAACCAAAACTAACATTGACAAAGAGAGAGTGCATGGTCATGATCTTATGAGTTTTAACTCACAAAGCATCAGACCGCCATCTTCATCATGAGTATCTAACAGTGGCTAGCAGCCATGATTCCGCCAGTGATAAGTTCTCATAAACTTCATACCTCTGGTTTGATGGTTGGCCACAAACATCTTTCTGTGCAAGTTACATCCTACACAGATGTTAACAAGCTTGGTTCAAATGCAATGCCAGCCAATGTTCTTCGGCCTAGAAAATTCGGCAGTTTGTGTGAATTCAGTAGCAATGGATACCATGACCTTGCCAATCCAGCACACATGTCACATGCTACTGCCTTGAATGTGGCTTTTTCAAAGATGCAGATGCGGCTGTCGTGAGCAACGGATCCAAGACTGCCAGCGCTGATGAGATCTATTCGCAAGTGTTCTGGCATTGTTCCTGCCAATGCCCACTTCAGGGATTCCCTCTCCAGTTTCCATATGCTGATCGACTTCTGTCTGAGTGTGATCTCATCTATCACTTTATCTACAATTGTGTAGATGTCACCTCCACATTCTACCACTTGTACTTCCAGAAAGTTTTCACCAGTCTCCTTGGGAATGAAGCTGATATTGCTCCATGTCCTTGCACCCTCAACATCAAGTATTACCACACCATACCTGCCACTGCGCTCCTCCCGTGCAATGCAGTAGAGATGACCATTCCAGAATGCACCAGTCTGTGAAGACAATGCAAGATTTGGGGCTGGTCTTCCACTTCTAGTCCACAAGTTTGTTGCAGAGTCATAGATCCGAGCTCTCTTGGTTGATGCAGCAGCAATGAGCTTGTATATGTCCGTCTCTGAATCCACCACCATGTGCATCACATTCTCTTTGAATGGAATCTCCTTGCAAGCCCCAGTAAAAGGATTGCACATCAGTAAGCAATCCTCTCCACAGAGACACAAGAGACTTTTTGATCCAGTTACCACTCTATTGACTTCCAATGGTGTGGAGAAGGGTTTCAAGGTCTGCCATTTCTCTGTTGCAAAGTCATAGCCCATCCATGACCAGTAATACCTGGTGACGTCCACGTCAGGAAGAACAAAACCTTGCTCTTCTTCTTCTTCTTCTTCTTGCCTCCAAAAGAGGAGAGGGGAGAAGGAGTCCTGTTGTAGACTACTCCGAATTTCTGCACGAAGTCGGAGAAACGGAGAGTGGAACAAGATGGAATTCCATCGCTTGCATACTGCACGGACTTTGAAAAGCGTTGTGAGAGGAATCCGTGCCAACACCAGGTCCTGCAGATCGTCAGGTAGTACCGCCGCCATGTCGTCGTCTCCTACTCCAGCGTCCTCATTTCGATTGACGTTTTCCATTACTTGCTCTCACGTCCGATCCTTGTTCTCCAACAAAAACGAAGTGCAGCAAATAAGCTTTTCTATGTCTTCTTACAAAGAAAATTCTTCACCAGGAGAACGGCGAAAGAATTTACGCAAATTCATCATCATCATGTTCTTCTTCTTCTTCTTCTTCTCGTCTTCTTACCAAACCATGGCCACAAAATTCGACACGGAAACTCCATATCTTGCTCAAGTATGCACCCAAAAAAGAAAGAAAAAAAGAACTTACAGAATTAATAACAAGAGCGCTGCAATAGACACTCCTGTGAAGCTCCGTCGCGATTTCTTGCACGCAGAATTGCAGCTCCAAACATCCCTTGAGAAACCAAAACCGAGACGAAGTGGGAAGCGCAACGCGCAAACACAAAGTGCGGAAATCTGAAAGAGAGGAAGGGAGAGGGAGAAGACTGTTTTGGGACCACTTTTGGGGTAATACGGAGCCACTTTTGGGGCCTCTCCAACAACAAGGTTAAAATTAAGTGGATTTTTTTTTTTTGTTTTTTTTTTCTAGTATAGCCTAAATTCGACTAATTGTTCTAATTTTCCGGAAAATTTCGGCAAATGTTTTTGATGTTACAAATACGAAGAAAAAATCAGAGTTTCAAATAGGTAAATTTTAAGAATATTTATTTTTAAAAATAAAATTCGACGAAATTATTGTATAAAAGAAATGGATGAATAAACTGACCAACGGATTGGATTAACTTCGATGAATAAGATCGACGGAGAAGAACTTATAGAGGACGAAAGATAGATGAATGAGTTTTGTTTTTTTAATATAAATTAATTATGTAAAATTTGACGGTCCAGATGAGGTGAATCGTATTTCCGGGATCTATGCCACGTATGTGATGATTCTGCCAGCAGTACAGCTCGTGACGTTTGCCACGTAGCTGACTACCTATTGTCCGTTGTGCATTTCTTTGTGCACGTGTCTTTTAGGGATTTCCAGTGGGTATATAGTAAGGGATAAAATTATCCAACGGTTATAGGGTTTTTTGAGCTTCTTCCGGGGGCTTCTGGGTTTTGCTAGCGCTTTTGGGTTTGCCGTAGCAGCAAAATTGTTTTTTGCTGTGAAGATTTTTGGATTTGTTTGCAATTTCTTGCAATTTGAGACGGTGATTTGCATTTCCAGATTGCTGTATTTGTAATTGGAAATTGGAAATTCTGAATTTTTTTGGTTCTGGATTGTGTTTTTTCTGTTTTTTTTTTTTTTTTTGTGGGCTCGAAAGAGGCTGCTGCGGACGGGAGGCACATAATCTTGTTTTCTTTGGTAGAAGAATAATCTCTTCTTGTGAGCCCAAGCAAGAAGGTGCGGCAAAATGCAGTACGCCGTGCAATCTTGTATGCATGGAAGGTTGCAATGTAGTCGTAATAGCTTCCCGTTGTTTAGTCATCATCGCCTGTCCACATCGCCTGCTGTAGCTCCAGGTGGTGCTCCGTGCGTGATGCTGCACAGGAGAAGAGAGTTCATTGGGAGTTGTGGTAAAGGAGCGTCGTCGAATGCACTCTCTAATAATAAGGGTTCACTCTCATCGCATTTCCTGCTTCGCGGAGTGGCAGTCGTGAACCTGCTACCGCAGCAATACACAGGCGGCCTCGACAGGAATGGCAGAGGGACGACGGTGAAAGCCAGCGTTGGAGCGTACAACAAGGAAGCATTCGTCGATGATGCGGAAGCACAGAAGCTTGCTCAGGTATTTGCAATGTTACCCATTATCCTCTCTGTCTGTGTCCAACTGAGACCTTCTTTCAGGTTAGTCTTGTCTGTTGTAGAAGCAGGCCTATATAGGCTGCTGCAGACAAGATGCTCGTTGGACCTACTTTGTAACCAGAGATGAAGGAAGAGGTTTAGGGTTTGAAGGGTTTAGGGTTTAAACCTGCATGTGAAATATGCTCTTTGCCGACATCTATTCGGGGTGGTACTCAGGTGGCAAAGCGACTGGAGCGAACAGCTGGTTACTTCAGACGCTTGGGCAATCTGGGATTTTGGGGCCAGTTAATTTGCACAGTTGTATCTGCGGTGATACTGGCATTCTCCATAGTGATCACTGGACAAGCAACATCACCTGTATCAATCTATCTCACAGCAGGTGGCATTGCTGCAGCTTTTCTGTCCGTTTTTTGGTCCTTTGGCTACATTCGACTCTCCCACCAATTGCGCGAAACCATCGATGACCCCACTAAGGTAACATCGTGCAAAGTCTAATTTAAGCTCATGTTGTCATTGGACCACATCGTGTGAGAGCAACTGTTCATGCTTTGATGTGTATCCAATGTTGTGTAGGCACCTCCTCGTGCACAAGTTGTGAAGAACCTGAAGAATGGAGTTTTGATCAACTTGCTGGGAATGGGGTCAACATTGCTGGGCTTGCAAGCAACTGTTGGCGTTTTAGTTGCCAAAGCTCTCACATCTTCAAGTACTCCATATCTGCAAGGAGCACCTGCTGGGTTCAGCCCAGTGCTAGCACTTGATGTCTTCCTTGTGCAGGTAACGAGTCTTAGAATCAATAACCTGCATAACTACAGTAGACCTAGACACTTTTTGATTGTAACTCTCATAAGGTTACAACTGCAGTAAGGTTTGTGGCATGTTGATACCAGATGCTTCCATATGTTGGTACTGTTGATGAAGGTCCCAAGTGTGTTTGTTCAAATAAGGTTTTCTCATCTGCGCATTGTTGTGTGGCAGGCATCAGCAAATGCAATCTTATCACACTTTCTTGGTCTAGTTTTCTCACTGGAGCTTCTTCGATCAGTAACACTTGCTCAACCCCCTCCTGAAAATGTGATACCAAAGCCAGCTTAGGGAAATCGCCTGTCGGGGAGAGAGGAATGACTCCAGAAACATGGGTGTGTACAAGTCACTTTTGTAAACAAGGGATTTGCAAGCAGGATATGTACTTTTATTTTTGTATCTTCCTGACACTATTTTTAGGTTAGTTCTATCTAGTTTGGCCAATTGGACTGTTGCTTGAAGTTTGTTTTGCAATTCTGATAACAATAATGCAGGAGTGCTATAAATTGTGATTGGTGAATGCACCAAGTCTCCATAATCAATTGTGTGTGTGTGTGTGTGTGAGTCAATACACACTGACAAATTTGTTGTGGATGTAGAGATAGAGCTACAGACTGTGCTTCCAGAAAGTCTTGCAGAGGGGAGCACACCACAATTTTTGTAACATGTGCATATGGGAGTTTAAGCCTTGCTTTTGCAATTCTCAGTTCACAGGATTGACCTAATTTGAACTTATAAGGAGCTGTGGAGCTCTGACAGCAAATGAATGATATGATTGCAGCTACTGAGTTAGTGTAGTTAAATGTATTTCTCTGGATTTAGTTCTAACTACTTGTCCACCCTTTCTGAATCTCAAAATCTGATGATTGCCTTGACAATGCAGTGTATTGTCCACACACTTGTCTGCACTCTTCACATACCTCTCCACAAATTTGTGCACTGAACTGTGTCTTTTTTGGATCTTAATCTAACCAGATGACACAGAAGCAGCAACCTCTCTTTGAAATTTTGGCACAAACTTCAACCACTGTACAGGTGACACAGGTGGAGAAGTTATAGATCCAGCAAGGGAAGCAGTTTATTTCATCAACCATGTAGATTTCCATTTTATCACAAATGTTATTACACTAAGAAATTGGCAACTTTTGAGAACATGAGACAACAACTCTTCCATAAGTATCTCTAAGATTTGTTGGGAACAATCTCTATCCAAAATCCCACATCATTTGTTATTCAGGTTGGGATTTGTCCAAAAGGGTTGATCTAGAATCCTTAGGCAGATATTACAGACTTAGATGCATACTGAATTGTCACTTCAACAAACCTCCTCAATTTTTCTCATAATTTTTACTCGAGAGATTTAAGTAATGGACCCGCATCCTAAAGCTGTTGCAGGGTCAAGTTGTGTTCTTTCAAATGCATGCAATCTGAACATAAGAAATCATGAGGTCTAGCAAATAGTTCACAAAGTTCCTCAAGATGTGACAGAATCTGTCTCCAAATGAGCCACAGATTATGTCAGATAATGGCCAATGGGTCAAGTTCAGCTCACAGTCATGCACATCCACAGCTTGGCTGCATGCTCCCGATGGTCATCATTCCCTTATGGTACATGTCAGAAGTAATGGAGCAAATTGTCACTGCATTACATGACCCACAAACAATCTCATGTCAATCATACTCCCATTTTCACAAATTTTGTCATGGGAGCAGAAATTTCAGTAACCCAACAAAAAATTCCCATCAAGTCTATTTTCTACACTAACATAAGTCGACTCTTGACATCCATACTAGTTACTATAATTTAATAAATAATGTTAGGAATAATATTATATGATATATTAGTGTCCTATGTATTGGGATCTTTTGATTAGGAGCTCATATATATGGATTAGATGAGTAATATGTTTTTTTAGTTAATTATTTTGGGTTTCACATAAATAGAAATCAATTAGCTTGACCAACCTCACATGCAATTAGTTTCTTTTTTCACTTAAAAAATTTAGCAAGAGTTGCATTACCAACACACTTCAGAGTGCAAGACTAGCAGCTATCACTTTTGAGTTCTAACTGTAGCTAGTAACACGGAAGAGTAGTAAAATGGAATTGTGCTCTTTTTTTTTTCATTTAATACATAAAAACTACTCGGTTTTTTCTTTTGTCAAAAAATGGTGGATTTATGTTGTTTGTTTGTGTATATAATAGTTTACAAAGTGGAAGGCGTGAATTCATGCAACAAGTAATGATTATTGAGAGCAAATTGGTTCCATTGTTCAACAAAATGAGCCCATAGCTAGGGAGAGCTTTCTCAAAGGGATATGAATTTATTTGAATATTCAAGGCACATGCAAACTTCAAAGCATAGGCCCAACTCTTAATACAACTTGTAGAACACATAACAAGAGAAAATTCATAACAAATGCATATTTCAAACTCAACATAAGTATATTACACAACTTAACTATCGTGTGAGCTCATGAGCATGAACAATCAGTAATGAACATGTGAGCTGAACTTTTGTGAGTCACACAAAATCTTTAAAGAACATATTTGCCATGCAAGTCAAATATTCTCTCCACATAAACAAAAATATTTTATATGCATGGACAAAATATTTTACTTACGTGGCAAGAATATTTTTGAGTGATATAAAATATTCATCTTAATAAACCGAAAATATTATTTGTGACAACAATATCATACATAACTTTTGTTACGACTACCTACAATTGAAACTTTAAAATTATTTCCCATAATTTTGTAATATAAATTACTAGTGAACATTTTAACTTAGTATGATACCTAATTTTTATTTAACAATGAAATGTCATTCATGCCAAACATAAATGTCGAATGAACAATTATTGAAACCTTTATAAAACCAAAGCAGTAACATTGTTTGCAAGTTCTAACCTAAATGCCAAACACATAGCATCATCATGAATGTTAAAATTGACAATGTTCATTGTACTTGTTTTTTATGACAATTTAGAAGTAAACTCCTACCTACATAGAAGTTACAGCAACCAACAAGCGACGAACTCCATCACAACTCCAAGTTGGAAAATGGATGAAATTTTCAAATTGCCCACAAAACATGACATGCTACAAAACATAATACATGTGTTTATAGAGCACCCACTTCGCTCACCAAATTAACAAACTAAAAATCATTGTTACAAAGTTTTTAAAAATGCAAGTTATGAAGTTTCTTATCATAATTTCACATTGCTTTTTATTTGGATTTTGGCCAGATAAAATTTTATATATTTGTCCATATCTAGGAGAGGGAACCTCCAATGGTGGGTTTACATTCACTTCAAAAAGTCAACCAACCTCCCACAAATTGCAATGTAGATTTGGCATATTGAATGGAATTGTCTAACAAACAGCCTTACTAATACATGTTATTGGCTATAACATTTCATCCACTAGCCTATTTATAAAAATGGATCTTTCCCCTCTGAATAGTTTTCAAAAAAAGATCGATCATCATTTTTTCAAAACAAATATTACTTCTTCAAAAGACTTGACTTCATATTAAGTGAAATTGGTTTCAACTTGAACAGGTCAAATTCTTGGAACAACTGGTTTGTTGAATGCATGTTTGCACTTCATACTGCCAATGTAACGATTCATGTCATCTACATAGAACTAAAACTTGTGCAACTTTATGGGTGCACTGGAGAACTAAAACCATAACCCTGAATTAGTCGAAGTAAGGACACTAATAGAAGTCGATTTGGCACAAAAATGTTTGGTGGATTTTTGCAATGCGAGAATTGAACATGTGACATAGGGGGGCATCTTTCTATATGCCAAACTTCATCTGCACATGGAGCTTCAAGGACCTCAGCATCTCCATGAATTTGATTTGACCCAAGTTATTCAATTTCCACATTTGATTTAACAATTACATGGTCTACACAAGGATGAAAAAAAATCGCATGGTTATGCCTATGTGAATCCCCTTCTACTCTAGGGTTAGGTTTTCCTTTTGTTTACAAGAACCAAAGATATCCTCACCTTCCATTTGTGTAATTATAACTATGCAAGTTGATCCTAGGGAATATTTCAAAACTATGTCTGCAAATTGCTTCAGATTTCCATATTAAGTTGTTTTACACAAAAACATTTCACTTTTATTAGGCCCTTGAATTGGTTGGCCACCTATTTGAAATAAGAATACAATGTCGATTGTTTAACAATTCAAACATAGTCATTTAACGATGCAATATACAAATAGGCTCCCCTTTTCCCGACTACTAAAACCATACATTGTGCATTGTTTCTGAAAGGTTAAATGTGAACATGTTTACAAGTTCTTATGGAGTGAATTTTTGCAAGAAAAAAAAAATTATTATGTTAAATTAAAATGAGTGGTACTTTAAATGTGAACTTGTGAAGATGGGATGAGAGAAGACATATGTGAGAAGGTTGAAAACAATACGTGTATCATAAATCCTCCCCATTGTCTCACACAAAATGCCAAAAACCGAACCAATTCTCCAACTCTTGAGGTTTAGCTTCATTAACTACCCCATAAGAATACCACCAACAATGGATTGTTACATACCAAACATCTGCCTCTTCCAAAGAAATGGCATTTTTGTATTCATAGCACAATGTCCTATGTTTTTTTTGCATCTTTGGCTTGATATATCGTTTTGTGTGTTTGTTATGACTTTAGTGAAAAAAACAAGTTCATTCTATGTCAACCATTGGTTTGCTTGGATATTTGTTACCATAAACAATTAAAATTACGTTCCAATTGGCTTAAATGTTGTTGGCCATGAATCCTTTGAAGTTTGGATTAGGAACACCATTCTTCACCATCACCTTGTTTAGTTTTTGCCACAATATGCATTAAGCATATGTGTCTTCATAGTGCATATCACATAGCTAATTGTCATCACCTTACAGTATAAATAATCATACACATGGAAGGTGAATATCATCCAACCTTCAACATGTTTTACATGACCAAACATGATCCAAGCGGTTTGGAAATTGCCCTTAAGTTGCATCCGCTTCATTAAATCACATTGACTACCATCTCCATGCACAAACATCTTGAATAGAAACATTTTTTCTCTAGTATATTGCCCTAGAAAACATTATCTTGAATGTAATCATAACCATTATTTTCCTTGAAATAGATAATGCTAGAAATGTACCTTTTGTTGTATGACCGATGCTTAAAGGATGTAACTAAATTTTGGATGTTGGGTGAAAACAATGTTATGAACTTGTCCATCATTTGGTGCAACTTGTCGCCTTTTAGAACTTCCACTAGTCCTTATCCATCCTTGTTTAACAAGTGCTCAAAGAAAAGAAAAAAATTACTTATAGCCAATGCAATGGTTAGCTAGGTAGCCCATGGTGTGCAAAACACCTCTTCCTTGACCAAGGATTTAACTTGGTTGACAACTTTTTTAGAGCAACTATTAGCCATCAGGTGATCATGCATACCTAAATGAATCGTTATTTGAATCAAATTCTCTTGCTTGTGCATAACATAATAAATGTGAGCTGCACACATATTCACATAGAAGGGGTTGCTATCACAACAACACATTATGAGTTTTTTGACAAGTCAAAGAAATGATTACTATCCTTTTTTACTACAATTGTAACTACTTAGTCACAAAAATCTCTATGTAGTTGTAAAGGCCATTGAAATGTCATGTGATGTCATGGTTTTTTTACTATAGTTAATATGATGACTACTTTATTTTTTAAGATAAATATATTATTATTTTTTAATTTTTATTTAAGTAAATTAAATTTAGTTAGTTAAAAATACCCTAACTTTTGTGACTAGAATAACGACTTCTAGTCTCACAACATGATGATGTTTCATTCCACATGTGCACAATATTTGACTATTAGTCAACATGATGATTCATACACTACTTTGGGTAAAATGAAGCATTTATTGGTCAATCACTATGTTAGAAATGATGTCCAATCTTTCAATGTAGCTTTTTGCATCAAGATGCAAATCTAAAAACTTTACCCTCACTACAACAAATCATGTCCTTTGAACCAAACACAAAAATGACTATTATGTTTTTCAACTACATTTATAACTACTTAGTCATATCAATCATTAAGTAATGGCAAAAGATATCAACATGCCACATGGCATCATGGTTTTGCAATTGTAATCAATATGACAACTAGTTGGTTTTTTTGGTAAATTATCATATTATTTTTAAAAAATTGTTCATTAGTTAGTTAATTGCAATAACTATCAACATTTGCAACTAATAATGACTCAATCTCCCATTATGATGACATGGCATGTTATATACCAACAAGATGATGTGGTCCTATTTGTTAACATTATGATCATTGATTTGATAAATTGATCTCATTTATTAGCTAGTTGAAAATATTGTTGTCCTTTGCAATTAATAACAACTTTGTTTTCCATGTGATGATGACATCGCTTGCCATTTAGCAACAAGGTATCACAAATTTTCATGGTAATCCATGATGTTTTGTGACATCATAAGTTTTTTGTGTCTTAAATTTATGACACCGATATTTGTCATGACATGTCATAATTTTTTATGTGCCAAAGAGGTTTTTGAAGTCATGAATTCACATGCATGTATATGTGTACTAAAAAATCTATTTTAATATATAATTATCACTACAATATTATTAATTGTTTTGAAAAAGATGACACATAACTCCTTGACTTTTAACCACTTAACACATTAATTTAGGTTTAACATACCTATTAAGTTAACATATGTATGTAAGCTATTTAATAAAAACCTACTTTGTAATATAGGCTATTTTACAAATTACTTAACTAAACATTAACAAATTATTACATCTAGTATGTTTAAATATATCTAGAATAGGTTACCCTACTAATAGGTTAACCTAGGTAGGCTTGCCTAGGTTCCTAACTTTAGGTTTTTTGCCAAGTCAACATAGATAATTTCATTACAACATATTTTATGAAGTTTGAAACCACTTTAAGTTTGTGTGACTAGAGGTGACTATGATGCAACTAGATGTGACATAATTATCTTAGGTTTATTTATTTTTAACCTAAGAATGCTTAAATTAGCCTACGCTAGGTTAGTAAGTAATACATGTTGACAAACTAGTTCATCCTAGGGAGGTATAGGTTTAAGCTAGGTCGATAGGTAGTAGGTAGGTTGACCTAGGTCAACCTAGGGTGGCCAAGGTTAATTCAAGGCTAAAAGTTTTGTGTAAATATAATTAGTACAAAAAATGTGATAGTGTAATGGATGAAGACTTGAACCCCAAAATGAAAGCAAGGGGTTCAAGTCCTCATTATTACAACCTATGATACCTAAGCCACTTGGCTTAAATTAGGTAGCCTAGTTTAAGTTTTTAAAATTAGAAGTTCAACATTTTAAAAAATTTAGGCCACCTAGCTTAAGTTGCTTAACATAGGTAGATAGCCTAATTAGGTTAAGGTAGGTTGACTTTTGGCTAGGCGAGCTAGACTAAATTGACTTTTGGCTATGCTAACTACATGGGCTAAATTAGGTTGACTTTTGGTCATGTGCAATCATAACATGTTTATATATTTTTGACACATGTCCATCCATCAAGGCATATTTTTTAACACTTAATTGAATAAAACGACTACTTATTGAGATGGCATGCACTTTACACATCATACCAAGGTTAATGATGACATGAAATTTCAATATTATAAGAAAAAATTAAAATTGTAGTTATTAAAATGACTTGGCTTTGCAATTAAACATCCCTTGACACTAAATGGGTGAAACAACATGGGTTTAGCAACTCACTAGTCATTAGTCACATATGTCCTTCCTAATTAGTATGTAATTGTAAAGGCTAATTGCAAAACACAGAATGTGTTGTTGTGTATTATAGATTTTGCGAAAAGGTGGACTAGGAGTGAAACAATCTCCTCTAAGGTCATGAACATCGTCGCCACTTGAAGTTGTTTCCTTTCTACTTTTGTTTTAAAAAATAAAATCATAGACATCATTTTGGCATTACAAATGGCCCAAGCACCAAGCTCTTTAAAAAGTAAAACTAAAATCATTCTTGACGTTAATCATCTTACATGGCCATCATGTTTTTTGTCTATTCCTTGCATCTACCCAAAATGATTATCAAAATTAATAACAGGGGGAAGTTCAAATAAAACATCACCATTAAATGTGGTTGGAATGCAATGAACATTCTCAATATGAAACTTATCATAATTCAAATTTCTCAATTTGGAACTAACATGGGTAACAAATGACATTGCCTTGAAATAGTCTATTACACTCAACACATATGGTCTTCCCATAGAGGGAATGTCTATAATGGAATATAGAGAATTAGCAAAAATAGAAGCATAATGATTCCTATGCAAAAAATATTTTGATGGGAAAAAAAAGTTTGCAAGCGTTCCACCCTCATTGGAAGAACCACACAAATCTATGAACAAATATTAAGGATCAACATGGTTGGGGATAACTATTTGTTTGATCTCCACAAAATGTGGGATGGCATTAACAACATATGTGATAGTTTTCAATGTCAAAACAATATTCTAAAAACTTTTCAAAAGATTTTCCACAACAATCTTATACCTTTCAACAGTCACCCTCCATTCCAAACTAAAGTCACCAATGACTAAAACTTGATAAATAGATCCAATAATATTGTTGTTGGCATCATATCCATCGTCCTTGGAAACATGAACAGTTTGTGGATGGAGACTGAACATTACACATAAGCATTTCTCTATGACATGTGAGATTCCAAATTTGTTAGTAGGAATTTACCTTCAAAATGAAAAGTTGCCAATTTACTACGAATCAAACAAACCAAAGATTTGAGGAGTGAAGTGAAAATGCTTTAAAAATAACAATGTTTTGTGGGAAAACAAATTACAACTAACAAAATTAATGACTTTGGTTAAAAAAATAAAAACGATGTGTTAGCCTTGTCAAAAATCCACAACAACCAAGAGAACAAAAGGAATGTTCAATGGAAAAAAAACTTCAATTTCCAATTGGGATGGAAGATATTCAATTGATTTCAAATAAAATAAGAAAGAAGGGTAGAACACAAAAAATGTTGGTGGAACTTATTGTTGCCAGTTGATGGTAAAGGAAAACGAAATGTTGCATACAGGAAGGCTTCAAGAAAAGATTAAATATATGGACATCAAGTACAATTTATTTTGTTTATCCCATAAAAAGCCATATTGCACATAACGACATAATCTATTATCCTATTGTGAAAAGGGTTTACTACATGCAATCAAATTATCAACAAACAAACAAACTAAAATTAACAAATACAAATAATTGCTCACCTTTTGAAGACAATTGTTTATATTGTGAGCAATTGATAACTTTCCATGTGATTTCAATTCATTGGTGTTTTTCCCAATATAATAAAAAGTAAAAAGTAGGTGTAATAATTTAATTTTCATTGAAGATGCCACATTATGCGATACTCCTAATCATGAGATGGAATATAATTTGAAAAAAAAAAAAACCTCACAACCAGAATCTATATTGTTATTTTATTATTATGTTGTCTTCCAAAATAAACATTATTTTGATCACACACAACAAAGCCAATATTAGATCAAATATAATAGAGAAGGAAAAGTATCACATTATAATTTACAATCCAACATGAAATCATTTCTACATTATTTCCAAATACACAAGTTGCAAAAATTTGAATTTTAAGAAAGGAATTATTATTCCAAATTAATTGGGAAATGGTTCCTTAGAAATTTTGAATTAAAAAAAAGGAAATGTATGAAATGTGTATTTAATAATGTTTGATTAGCATTATTCTACAAATGATTCACAAAATAAATCTAAAAAGAATATACTCAAATAAATTTCTATTGAGGAAGTTTATTTGGGAATAACTTATTGATTCCAAATGAAAATGACTTAAATTGGAAATTGGTAAAAAAAGGTTAAATCTGAAATTTAAAAATGCAAGTAACACATATTTATTTAATAATTTGAACCAGGAAAATTAACCACATGGGATGGAAAATAGATATCCCAAATTATTATTTATAGGAATTCAATTTGGAGATAACTTATTAATTCCAAATTTAACAAAATGTGGAAAGTGAATTATTGAAAAACGATAAGCGTTAATAATTTAGAGGTTCATAATGAATCTTGATGGAATATTTCTAGTAGACCTTCCTTAATAGTTCCATTAACTAAATGGAATCAAGAAATATAAACAAGAATTTCATTTAAAATTTTATTTGGAAACAACTTTTCAAATCCAAATGTTTGTACTATTAAGTACAGAAGTATTGAGCAAAGATATAAATTAGCAAGAAAGAGGCTAGTAAATTATTTATATATATATACTCATCTATATAGTAAACTATATTTCTTAGCTAATTATCCAAATGGATAAAATAGAAGATATACTAAATTTTCTATGTCAAATATTAATATGAAAATAATTTATCAATTCCAAATTTTTATACCCTCAAATACAACAATACTGAAAAAGGATAAAATATTAAAAATACAGAAGCAGGTAAGGGATATATGTGATAATGTTTATTAAACTATCTTAAACATTTGATCAACCAAATTATATATATGAGTCGATTTTCAATTAATTTATTAGTACCAAATGTAAGGAGTTAAGAAATAATAAAATATTGAGAAGGGTGAAATTTTTTAAAAGAAAAAGATGTTGGGGATATTAGTGAAATGATGTTTGGTAAAGCTTATTCAATACCTCCAAAAACCAAACGAAATTTAAGAAAGATACACTAAATTAACTATTTAGAAAAATAATATGGAAATAAGTTATGAAATCCAAATGTAAACATTTGTAAAGAATATCATATTTAGAAAGGAGATTTTTTTATAAAAAAACGAGGCATGTAAAGGATATATAGATTTTAATGAATAGTTCATTAACCAAATGAAATTAAAGAAAGATATACTAAATTATATATTTAGGAAATTAATTTGGAAATAACTTATGAGATCAAAATGTAATCATCATTAAACAACATAATGTTGATAAAGTATAGAATAAAAGAAATTGATATCCACAAATATGTGATAGGAAACAAAAGTTGGAATCCTTTTACTAGGTCCAATTGAAAAAACATTAATATATTCTTGAGAATGGATAACATTAAGTGGCATATAAGGGGTATATATGTCTAATAATGTGTTATAAACTACAATTAATAGATCACTAATCAAATTAAATATTAATAAAATATTTTCTATTAATATTTTTTGAAATTATTTTGGAAGTAACTAATAAGTTCAAATTATATGGCTTCATGTCCAAATTCTAACATTAGGTTTATTTGAAAAACAACCAATTCTAAAATATCAATTTTCAATTAAAGCATAAGTGGGAAAGGGAAATCAAATCATTTTCATATTTAATAGAATTATCACTCTAAGGACCTATACCCCCAAATATTGTTGAATGATAGATAAGTAGTTGTCGAATGGGCTTGCATAATTTGGGAATTTGTAATGAACATTTGGCAAAATAAGATTTTCATACAAATTGTTATGTTTTTCTTTTTGTTTTATTGTAATTTTTCAAATGCAAGAGTCGAGAGACCTTGAAAAAAATAGGTCAACCAAAAAATCTTGGCCATAGATGGCAACCAAAATTAGGTCATTATTGTTTAACAATCCAAGTCATTTATTTATTTTTTTTATTTTTTTACATTCGTCGTCGAGTTTATGGCACTTGTCTAATGTTCAGTGTCAAATTATGGAGTGTTGAACAAAAGAAAAAAATTAGACCATTATAAAATAACAACTTGATTTTAGTCACCATATTTACGACCAAGATTTTTTGGTCGACCTATTTTCTTCAATGTCTTTTAGCGTTTTTTTTTTTTTTTTGCTCAATGTTCCATAGTTTGGCACTAAGGTTTGGAATGTGGAAAACATATAACTTTCAGCCTTCCATAGTTTAATGCCAAAGTTTGGAACACCAAGAAGTTTTTTCCCTTTCGGTGCAAAACTTTGGAGCGAAGAAAAAAAAAACCTTTTAATGCTCCAAAGCTTGACACCGAGCTTTGGAAGAGAAAAAAACCTCTTGTAGTTCCAATGTTTGGTGCTGAATTTTGGAGCATTGAGAGCCAAAAGCTCTCAACCCTCCCAAAGCTTGGCAACAACCTATGGAGGCCTACAACTTTTGGCTCTAATTGTTCCAAAGTTGAGGTTTGGTGTTGATGCTTCACCAATATCACACAAGTAGGTTTCTCCACCTCCCATAAAGTTACATACATCAAGGAGTTTGTATAGCAATGTCAAGGTCATCAACCTTTCGTGGACTTCCATCTTAGTGTTAATGCTAGAGCTTGAATGTTGGTTTGAAGAGTTTGGATAGATCGATGATTTCATTACTACTATAAGTTAAATTCTCCATTCTTCCCATCTTTTATTTGAAAATTTCTAAAACCAAATCCCTTTGAAAAGTTTGTTAAATGCATTCCAACTTGGAATGATTTGCTGCTTATGGCTCCATCCATCAAAGTTTGGTGTTGAAGTTTGGTGAATTTACACTACACATTACCAAAATTTGGTGCCGAATTTTGGTGAATGGAGGCATGTCAACACTTTCAGAGCAAAATTTTGGTTTTTTTGAAATCGATCCATCACCAGACTTCGGTGTCAAAGTTTGGTGAGGATTCCATCCTATACGCCTTTATCAAATTGATGTAGTTAACTCCATGTTTCATTCTTTTTATTTTATTTTATTTACTTTGATAAAATTTGCTTTTCCATCTCCACAAATCTCCCCAGACAATAAGTTGGATCTTGTTATTGCGGACATCCCAAGCAATCTTCTAGTGCCTTATGTCTCCAACCTAACATTCTCTATCTTGTGCTAAAATCAAAGTGTGGACAACTTCATTGATTCTATCATTATTTTTTTTGACAAATTTTTGTCCAATAATGGTTTTATGTTCCTTTTCCATGCCAATGACTTTTGTGTGTTGAATGAGATTTAGTCCTTCTTGGACAACTATATTTTGAAGTCGATCTAGATGAAGTAGATTATGATCAATAGTCTTCAACAGACAAGCAACGAGAACCATTTATCAAAGGTATTTAATTTTTCATGAGTCCACATTTTTTTTCCTTCTTTTCTTCACACTTCAATATGGTAACATTTGCTTCTCCTCTAAACTTTGTGAGCAAGGCTACCTTGTTAATGAAGGTTCCAAATCCCAATATTGAGAACAACCTTTAGTTTCATTTCTGAACCCTTCAAGCAAGGGAATCAATGTAGCCTTTGAAGACCTATTGTACAATTTCACAAGCTTGACAATTATGTCAAGATCGAGCTTGGGGAAACTATTTAAAGAGCCACAAAAGAGATAGATATTGGGATGATGCAAGTGATTGTCAAGGCATGTGTGAGGCCTAGATCCCTGGTTGTGGACCAAGTCATTACAAATCATTTTCCTTCTTCACATTTGAATAGGCTTTGCTCTTGAGTCAAAAATTATATATTTTCTTCTCCTTTTGTTCCGCAAGGAATAGCATTTGGGCATGCCAAGGACTTGATATCAACATCCTTGCCCTTGAGCTTGAGGAGTTCCTATTCTAAGAGATTTTCATGGTTTTTTCATTAGTCCCAACATCACCACCCACTAGTACTTCTACCCCTAGCTTGGATCTTGACTCCCTTGTGAATAAGACATGATGATTTATTTTGGATTATGAATAAAGGTCCCAATTTCAATTCTTCCAATTCCTTCATAGTAATGCCCACATGTGTCGTAGTAACTAAATCTATTCTTTCTTGCAAAAATCCATCTTGAAGACTTCCATTTTTTACACACCTTCAATTCCTTCAAAGTTTTTGACAAGTCCAATATTACATATGCATGTTGAGGCTTGGGTTAGTGTTATGGCGGATATGCAATCCTTGCCATTATATGTAGTTTCATCACCTTTTCATGATCCTTGTGTTCTGACCTTTATTGACAATGAGGTTGAAGTTTCATTTTTAAATTTTTTTTCATTTTCTTTTTAGTTGTGTTTGTTAGCTTTTTTTTAATGTTTGTTGAGCTTGGGGGTGGATGACATTTTTTTTGTCATCCTAAGGTTAAGTGGAAAGTTCTATTCAAAATTCAATATGTAAAAGTTCAATTTCATTTTGCACACTCAATGTTTCTGCAAAATATATAACTTGCAAAACCTAATTAATTCATGGGATGATGGATTTCATGGTCTTGTGTTGTGAGTTCTTTTAATCTTTTAATATACAAAATGCATGTACATTCATCTATATGTGTGAAGCTCATTTGCCATTGCTTTGATGTTTTTTTGATGATATCCTTTGCAACAAATCTTTCATTAAACCCCCAAAGCAATGCCCCTCAGCAATCTCCATTTAGATTATTCAAGGGAATTTTTTAATGAATATTGAATAGTTTAGTAGTGGGCATCATTAATTTACTTTTATTTTTTAAAATCATAACAATTTAGTGTAAGCCAAATGAAAATTGTAATACACATATTGAATTATTTTAAACAAGACTGATTATAAACATTATGAATGTAACAACATTTATACAAACAAAAGACAATAACACAATTTAAAAAAAAAAAAACAATGCTAAGATGGGACAATTTCAAGTCCAATTATCAACCAATGCTTTGCTTTTGTAAATTTCCCACATTACTACCAATTGCCATACCTAAAATGTTTAAAATTTACATTGAAAAAATGACATTTCAATATAATAACCATTACCAATGTTTAATGAACCATCGTTCACAAATGATAACCTTCAAAATAACAATGTGCATGATGTTATTATGGCAAGTTGTTAGACTAACTCTGCTCACCCTAATACCCTACCCTAGAGGTTGGAGTGAAAAACATTAATAAAATGACCTTGTTGAACACTTATGCACATTCAAGATTTTGGAGATATATGAAAATTGCAAGTGCTTACAAAAGAATAGAAGAAGTGTAGGTTTCATTATTTTCCCCAATTTTTATATTCATGTGTGTAACTCCCACGATGATTTCTCCCATGTGTGCCGAGCTACTTATGAACATTAGTAGTATATTTTAGGTTATAGGTCAATTCCCCAATGATGTGGTCTTATGCTACACATGCTATAATGGATGTTGTGTTTTGTACTTATGTCTTTTTAGGCTAAATTTCATCAATCAAGGCAAATTTTTTTTTCCTTTGGACTTGGATATAGGCATTTTTTAATATATAAAAAAAATAGGGAAATTAACCTTGATAAAATGATTGTTCATGTATGTTGAAAAAATATTAAACTATATATATTTTTAAATGTCAAATAATATAAAAGTTCATCCATGAAAATGATGAATATTTTAATAGGTTAATAGGTAATGCAATCCTATAGGTCTCAAGTTAATGAACTAGTCATACCTATTTGAGCTCCACATTGTGGCACATTATCGGTGATGATGGAGGTAATTATTAGGAAAATTACTAGGAAAGGAAATAATTATTAGGAAAGAAGTGAAGTAGTTAGACTTGCAAACGAGGCAATTGTCTTTGGAATTGTCCAAGGAGGACCATATGATGGATGCCCAAAAATCACCCATAAACTAGTTCCTAAAAAACTCATGTCATTAGAATTAGACCTGAATGAAAAAAGTATGAATAATTCATCCACTTGAGCCTTTAAGTATGTTGAGGCATGTGGGTAAATCATTAAGCCCATTCTTCATTTCCACACTTTGATGATGTTGATATTCTTTGTCTTAACAAAGGAGACTTATGTTATGAAACAATAAACTCACTATTGTTGTAGTAGTTGTGAAATTGTTCCCACAGGGAAAGCTTAAGTAGATTTGATGTGCATTTAGATTTGATTTTCATAAGGTGAAGTCTTGATGTGCATGTGTAGAGTTTCCAATGTGAATGTAGTAGTCCACATAAAGATCAAGTTTTATGCATTTGAGTGACCTTAGGCCAAAACATGGAAGGTTTTTCATTTTGTCTTGTGGGTGTCATATGATGTTTTTATTACTTCCATGTTGTAAAACTTTGTTGATTAAAAAGGGGAAAGAGGAGGGATGATGGTGGGGAAGGAATACTCAAGACAACAATGAAAAAATAAGTAAATAGAGAGCTTTTTGCTTGTGTAACATTGTTTTGCAAAACCCAATTTTGAATAACATTAAACTTTACATTATGAATCTAGTTTCTAGGGAGATGCATTAATTTGTAGCATTAGACTTATCTTTGTGCTAATGATCTTCGACAAGAAGGATTCTACTTGAGAAATTTTGGTACTAAAGTTATTATTTGATTATCAAAATATGAAAATTATATTTTTTGAAGACTAAGACTTATATAATAGTTTTGATTTTGGGGTGGTTTGATTTATTAGATGATTGGGAATATGTATGTTATTTAGATTTATACAAAAAAAATAAAAATTCACCCGATCCATATATATGTAATTTAGAAAATTAATCATTTCAACACCTTTTTTAAAAATAACATGAAAAAAAAATTGGTATGAAAACCAAATTACAATGTATATGTGTAAACCTAGTTAATTTGATGTACCCTTAATCCTAACCAATTTCATAACCAAACCAATTACCAAAATGATAAGGATATAAAAATTAAGTCACAAATGGGCATCCAAATTCTTACTTACTCATGTGTTTCCAATTACTTTGTCAAAATAATAAAAAAACAATTCAAGTATCTCCCTAAACTAAAACTCCCAAATTCAAGATATTTTCAATCCAAAAAGAAAAAAGAAAAAAAGATCATCAATTTTTGCTTCATGTACATTAAGGGAAAAATTATATATTGCATAAATGTTGCAAAATAGATATACACAAAAGAAAAAGAGAGAGAGAGAGAAAAAAATAAAATAAAATAAAAATAAAAGGACTATTTTTCAACAATTCCCAAATTCTTGTTTAATTAAATAAAGACCTTAATTTAAGAACCTCTTGTTAAGATGACAATCTTCTTGCCCTAGGTTGTGTAGAGCTACGTGGTGCACTTTAGGCCGCCAGATGCGACCTAGGTTGTAGTGGTACGTGGTGGACTTTTGGCCGCCGGATTCCCGATCCTATGGGAATCCTACACACGTGTGTGCGATATCCACCGTGCG
>Ga0209208_10002702_pt1 | contig 25475 bp, 23 predicted proteins | sample S1TSphfallax_3_FD_187694 | JGI IMG/M metagenome (GOLD analysis project Ga0209208, IMG submission 187694) | Host-associated microbial communities from peat moss isolated from Minnesota, USA - S1T2_Fd - Sphagnum fallax MG (SPAdes) (version 2) | ecosystem: Host-associated > Plants > Peat moss >...
AGGAGCCAGTTTGGTTTATTGAGAGGCTTAAAAAAAGAGGTACTCAGCATGTCAACACGTGACACGATGACTCCTTTTCTATCGACACCCTGGGTTGATGCCCGCGGTCGGGCACTGTCGGTCAGAGCGCTGCCGGGTCTACGCCCTGAATTAATCAAGACCCTCCAATCGGGCTTCCCTGGGATGGTCAACCCGTCCGTCCGGGCTTTGCTCGCCACCTGCTGCGGGCTCACGAATACCGAACTCGGCTTGATCGATTTCACCGGCTGCTGCTTTCCCGAAGAGCCCTGTGACGTATTTCAACCGTGCATGACACTCGCCATCGACGACGCCGGGCGACGTTGGATCGCCGAGCTGGGCGACGAGGACTTGCCCGGTCCGGTGTGGTGTGTGCTTCCCCACCCGCAAGTCGCGGTGCATATCAGCGATGACCTGGCCTCCTTCATTGCCGTGCTTCATGATCATGCGCGGGACGATCGAACCCTGGTGTGGCTCCAAGATTTGACCGCCACGGCAGATGAGGTGTGGGTCCACCGCCGCGCATTGGCATTGCGCCCCAGCCAGGTATGTCGCACGGATGAGACCATCCGCACGTGGCTGTCGAGCCTGCCCTCCGATGCCTATGTCTACGATCTACGAGAGAGCTCGGTACGGGCGTGGCCTTATGGAGCCGCGGGTCCGTCAGGCCGTCTGTATCGATGCGGGCGACTGCCCGTATTCGCGGTTGCGGGTGCGCCGGCGGAGGGTCGGCGCGTCGGCCGCCCGGATGTCACGGCGCCCACCGAACCCATTGCCGCGTTGAGCTTGGACATTGCGGCGATCGAGGTGCCGACGAGTCGACGCCGTACCCGCGCAAAGCCGAGTCCCTCGAGAGCGCGGCGGTCGCGACGCGTCGGTCACCCCGCGCGTCGTTTGAGCGACTCCTTTGATCGAGTCGTTTCGCCGATGAGGGTTGCATCGTGACAGCAGCATTTTTCGAAGTCCCTCCGGTTGGCTGAGTAACCCACTACTGCATGGGTTCCCCCCCATAAGGCGGGTGTCGTTTGTAGTCCCAATAATGCGAGCATCACACCTTAAGAAGACCAACAACAGGTGATGACTTCCCGTGATCGGTGGGTATTCAATTGGCATTGCGGCTGTGGAGCATATCCGCGGCCTTCGATCTCACCTCGGCATCCGGATCTGCCGCCAGGCGTCGAAGCAGCTGGATGGTCTCGGCTTCCCGGTCGCCGCCCACCGGGGTGCCGCTGGCAATGGCTTCGAGCGCCAGCGCGCGCACCGACGGCGAGCTGTCGTAGGTCAGCGTGGTCAGCGTTTCTCGGGACACGGTGACTCCGGCGCTGAGCGCGACATCGAGTGCGCGCAATCGCACGTCGGCGTTCTCGTCGAGCAATGCGCGGTTGACGGCATCGCCGGCCGTCGATCCCTTGCGCGCGACCAAGGTTTCGATGGCCGTGATGCGTTCGACCGCAGAGCCGCTGCTCATTTGCCGCTCCACGTCGGCCGTGCTCGCCCAACTTTCCGGCGGCACGGGTACGAGTTGTGTGCCGGCGCCTCGGGTATAGATCCACGCCGATTGCAAGCTGCCGCCGGAGCTGTAATAGAAGACGTCGCAGTCTTTGAGCAGTTCCTGCAAGCCGCGGTCGAGCGGCACGCCGTGCAGTTCGATCGTCACCGGACGGGCATCGACCTCGGGGGCGCTGACGAGGCTGACGTGGCTTTGCCTGGCGATTTGCGCAAGCACGGGGCCGAGTGGCTGTCCATGCAGCACCAGACTGAGCATGCCATTCTCCACGAGGACGAGTCCCGCCGGGGTTGCGTCGGACGTCTGAGTCCCGGCGCTGGGAGCCGGCGCAGCGCGCACCACTGCAGCGACCGGGGCGCCGGAATGAAGAGCCGCTCTCGAATGAACAGGCACGGGGTCATCGGGCTTGAGCACATACAGCGTGCCTGCGGCCAGCACCGCGACGCCCGTTACCGATAACACGAATCTCGTAGCCACCCTCATTCGCTCGTAGCCACCCTCATTCGTCTGATCTCATCGATTAACAACCCAGCAAGGATTCAAACATGCGTATCACATCAACCATTCTCGCGTGGTCATTATGCAGCATCGCGGCGGCCCAAAGTCCGGACCAACTGGTGCCGGCGAAAGACGCCGCCGTCATCCTGCCGTCGCAGGGGACCGCCATCCTCAAGCCGTCGACGCTGACGGCGGATACGATGACGGCCTCCGCGACCGCCACGGCGACGGCCTCCGCGACTGCGTTGCAAGCAGGCACTCTGTACATGTGCACCTTCGAGAACGACAGCCCGCTCTACACGCTCAGCTCGACGAATGGCAAGGCCACGCGTATCGGGTCGATGGGCATCAACGAGTCGTGCACGGATCTGGCCATTCGCCAGACGACGGCTTCGGGGACGCAGCTTTTCGGGACCAGCTTTACGCATCTCTTTTCGATCAATCCAACCACCGGTAAGGCGACGCTGCTGCCCGATGCGTATGGCACGGACATCAGCGACATCAACGCGCTGGTCGCGCAGCCCGGCAGCGGAGTGCTTTACGGTGCGGGCTCGACGGCGCCCGGCGAGTTTATCGAAATCAGTCCCACCACCGGAAAAGCCACCAAGAAGGGCAAGCTCGGTACGGGCATCAGTTCCGCCGGCGACCTGGAATTTCTCAACGGCCAACTCTACGGACTCGTCAACAAGAGCAGTACCGGCACAGAGACTTATCTGGCGAAGATTTCGTTGAGTTCGAAGACCCTCGGCAACGCGACCGATCTGGTGCCGATACGTCGCAAGGAAGGCAACGACCTCGTCGTCTTGGACAACGTGTGGGGCTTGGCCAACCGCGGCGGTGTGTTGTACGCCGCCATGGAAGATGGCAATTTGCTGACCATCGTTCCGTCGACCGGAATCGCAACCCTCAAGGGAGACAACAATCTGGCCCAAGCCGGGCTTGCGGTCGTTCCGTAGGCCAATGTAGCGGCGGGTGCGGCCGCGCGGCGCCGGGGGGGCTGCGTGGCGCAGGGGGGCTGCGCGGTGCAGGGGGGCTGCGCGGCGACCGCTCACGTCCCGTTAATCGTCTACACAGGGTTTCGTATTTCGCCGACAGCCTTCGGGTGCCGTCATGTCCCAGAATCGCGCGCATGCGCGATCACCATGAGGGGACATAGACCATGAACCAGCCCAGGGGTGCGGATCTTGAAGCCGGGATCGACCTTGCCAAGATCCCCGAAGGCGGCATGGAGACGGCCTGCTGGCGGGGCGAGCCCGTCCTCTTGACCACGCTTCAAGGGCAAGTCTGTGCACTCAGCGCGACGTGCACCCACATGGGTGCGCCGCTCAATGAGGGCATCGTGATGGGCGGCGAAGTGCATTGTCCTTGGCATCATGCCCGCTTCTCCCTGGCCACCGGCGAGGCGGTGGGCGCACCGGCTTTCTCGCCGCTCAAGCGATTCGACACCACCATCCGCGACGGTCGCCTCTTCGTCACCCAACCGGAGCCGACCCAACCGAAAACTCCTTCCGCACCCGCGGCACCGATTGCCGGTGGCGACGCGCACGGTACCGCGGATAGGGGGCAGGTCCCGGCTTCTCGCGTCGTGATTCTCGGCGGCGGTGCCGGTGGCCATGCGTGTGCACAATGGCTGATACGCTCGGATTTCAACGGCACGGTGACGGTGGTGAGCGATGACACCGATCCTCCCTACGATCGGACGGTGTGCTCGAAGCAGTATCTGATCGGGATGCAATCGCGTGAGGACAGCCTGCTCCCGGATTCTCGACTGGAGGGGCGCGGAGGGGATACGGTGCTTCGTCTCGGGCAAAAGGCGGGATCGATCGATATCGAGGGCCGGTCGCTGCTGCTCGATGGAGGGGCGCAAATCGGTTTCGATGTTCTGGTACTCGCCACGGGTGCGGAACCCAAACGACCGCGTTGGCCGGGTGTGGAGTTGCCGAATGTCCACGTGTTGCGCACTCTGAAGGACGCCGACGCGCTCATCCAAGCTTGCCAGGGGGCGAAGCGGGTGGCCATCGTCGGTGCAAGTTTCATCGGCCTGGAAGCGGCCGCTTCTCTCAAGCAGCGAAAACTCGATGTGCACGTCGTGACGCGCGAGCGGGTGCCCCTGGAAAAACTCTTGGGGACAGACATCGGCAAAATGATTCAAGCGGTGCACGAAGAAAAAGGGGTGCTTTTTCACTTCGGTCGCGAGGTGCGCGGATTCGACGGTGAGCGGTTGACGCTCGATGATGGGTCCTCGATCGAGGCGGATTTCGTCGTGCTGGGTGTCGGGGTCACGCCGCGGACCGAGATCGCGGAATCCGCCGGAATCGCGTGCGCACCGGCGGAGGATGGAGGCGGCGTGATCGTCAATGAGCGGCTTGAAACCTCTCATCGTGGGATATTTGCGATCGGCGATATTGCCCGCTACCCCGATCTCCATATGGGCAAGAACATCCGGGTCGAGCACTGGGTGCACGCGCAGCGCCAGGGTCAGCACGTCGCCCGGGTCATCATGGGCGAGGCAGACCGCTACACCGATGTGCCCTTCTTCTGGAGCGCTCACTTCGATACCGGGCTGCAATACCTCGGGCAGGTCACCTCCATTCTCGATACGCGCACGGAAGGATCGGTCGACGGGCGCGATTTCAGCCGCTACTATCGGGGCCCTGACGAAGAGAAGGCGTTCGTGACCTGCAATCGAGACCAAGCGTCGCTGCTGGAAGAGTCCGCATGGGATGGCGCGGCCGGTACGGACCCGGGATGATTCGCGGAGCGACTGCCAGGGTTCATGCCGCCGAAAATTCGTAAGTCCGACTTGCCTACCAAGTCGTGTCCGGCATGTGGCCGGTCATTCGCATGGCGTAAGAAATGGTCGCGGGATTGGGAGAATGTGAAGTACTGTTCCCGGCGCTGTAGCAGCGCTCGCTCCCCGGCCGTGGCGGGTGTGCCAGTCAAGCGGTGAGTAATCCCAAGAGCGTGCTCCGCGTCATTCTCGGCGACCAGGTGGCGTTCGATGTGGCCACCCTCGCGGACCTCGACCGGGAGCGCGACGTGGTGCTGATGATGGAGGTGGAGGAAGAGGGCACCTACGTCCGGCATCACAAGCAAAAGATCGTGCTCGTGCTGTCGGCGATGCGTCACTTCGCGCAAGCTCTGCGAGAGCGCGGCGTGACCGTCGATTACATCGATCTCGAGGACCCGGGAAACACCGGCGGATTGACCGGCGAATTGCAGCGCGCGGTGGAACGACACCGGCCGGGGCGCATCGTGGTGACGGAACCCGGGGAATGGCGGGTCCGGGTGCTCATCGAGGGTTGGGAGTCCTTGACGCGCACGACCGTGGAGGTGCGCGCCGATGATCGCTTTTTCGCGACCCGCGACCGGTTCGCAGCCTGGGCCCGCGGGCGCCGCGGTTGGCGGATGGAGTATTTCTATCGCGACATGCGGCGCGAGCATGACATCCTCATGGACGGCGGGCGGCCGGTGGGTGGCGATTGGAACTACGACGCCGCGAATCGCAAACGGCTGCCGGGTCGCGCGACCCTGCCGGCGCCCCGGCGCTTTGCGCCGGATGCCACGACGCGTGCGGTGATGGCGCTCGTCGAGCGGCGCTTCGGCTCTCATTTCGGCGAACTCGAGGAATTCGGCTGGCCGGTGACCCGCGCCGACGCTCTGCACGCTCTCGAGGACTTCATCACGCATCGACTGCCGGATTTCGGTGATTATCAGGATGCGATGAAGGCGGATCAGCCGTTCTTGTACCATTCGCTGCTGTCGCCTGCCTTGAACCTGGGGCTCATCTCGCCGCGCGAGGTGTGCCGCGCGGCGGAGGCGGCTTGGGCGTCGGGGGCGGCGCCGATCAATGCAGTGGAGGGATTCATACGCCAGATCCTGGGATGGCGGGAGTACGTGCGCGGCGTCTATTGGACATTGATGCCCGGCTATGCGCAGTGCAATTCGCTCCAGGCGACGCGGGCGTTGCCTGACTTTTATTGGACGGGCGATACGGATATGCGGTGCCTGCACCAGGTTATTCGAGGCACGGCGCGGCATGCCTATTCGCATCACATACAGCGGCTCATGGTGACGGGGAATTTCGCACTCCTGGCGGGCGTGGCGCCGCGGGACATCGAACGGTGGTATCTCGCCGTCTACGCGGATGCCTACGAATGGGTGGAGATGCCGAACACCCTGGGGATGGCAGTATTCGCGGACGGGGGGCGCATGGCGTCCAAGCCCTACGCGGCCTCGGGCGCCTACATCAACCGCATGTCCGACTTTTGTCCGGATTGCTCTTATGATGTGAACCGGAAGACGGACCGCGAGGGAAAAACGGGGCGCAAGGCCTGTCCCTTCAACTATTTGTATTGGGCCTTTCTCATCCGCAACAGGCACACGCTATCGGGAAATCCGCGACTCGCGATGCCGTACCGGACGATCGCGTCCTGGCCATCCGGGCGGGAAGCGGCGGTGCTAGCCGAGGCGGATGCGTTTCTCGCCACGCTCGATTCGAAGCTCGAGGACACGGCTTGATGCGCATGGTTATCGTCGGTGCGGGAATGGCGGGATTGGCGTGCGCTGAAGGCTTGAGGTCCGGGGACCATGCAGTGGTGCTCATCGACAAGGGTCGCGGGCCCGGCGGCCGGATGTCGACGCGACGCATGGCCACCGCGGTCGGTGATGCCTGCTTTGATCATGGCGCGCAGTACTTCACCGTTCGCGACGAGGGATTTCGCCGGCGGGTGAGCGAATGGATCGTTGCGGGCGCCGCGGCGCCGTGGGGGCCGGCAGGAGCCGATGCCTACGTCGGTGTGCCTTCGATGAACGGTCCGGTGCGGCAGATGGCGGCGGGACAAACCGTGCGGTGGAGCACGCGCGTGCACCGCATCGAGCGGCGAGGTGTCGGCTGGCGACTCTGGCCGGAGCACGGAACACCCATCGATGCGGATGGGCTCGTGATCGCACTGCCCGCCGAGCAGGCGGCCGACTTGCTGTCACCGGTGGCGGCGCAGCTCGCGGCTCGCGCACGATCGACGAGGAGCCAACCCTGCTGGACCGCGATGCTCGCGTTTGCTGCACCCGTGCCGGTGGCAGCGGATTGCCATCGCAGTCGCGGGGTCATCGGCTGGGCCGCCCGCAACAATTCGAAGCCGGAACGCGTCGGGCCCGAGAGCTGGGTGGTGCAGGCGGGTCCGGAGTGGTCCACCCGTCATCTCGAGGCCGATGCGCAATGGGTTGCGGTCACGCTCGAGCACGCGTTGGCGGCGCTGCTCGGGACCGAACTGCCCGCCTCGTTGGGACGGGCGGCTCATCGATGGCGCTACGCGCGATCGGGGGCCGAGGGGTCGGGCGCGATCTGGGACCGCGACCTGCACGTGGGAATCTGCGGCGATTGGCTGCTCGGACCTCGCGTGGAGGCGGCCTGGCTGTCGGGAACGATGCTGGCGTCGCAGATCATGATCGTGCCGTGACGGCCGGGCCACTTGCAACATCGGGAGGGGTAAGGTGAGAAGCTATTGGAGAAGCGATCAGGTATTCCGCGTCCTCTGGACGGCGATCGCGATCGCCGGCCTCGGGGCTTTCCCTGCGGTGGCGGCCGCCGTGAGCGTTGCGTTGCCGTCTCTGGCGCCGGTCATCAAAGCGGCGTCGCCCGCCGTGGTGAACATCGCGACCCGCGGCACCATCACGACGCGCGTGCCGGTCAACCCCATGCTGCAGGATCCTTACTGGCGCCACTTTTTCAATGTCCCCGAGGGGGGCATCGTGCGGCATCAGCAGTTCCAAAGCGCGGGATCGGGTGTGATCGTCGACGCGAAGAACGGGTACATCGTGACCAACCGGCATGTCATCGAGAATGCCGATGAGATTACCGTGACACTGCTCGATGACCGCCACTTTCAAGCCAATGTGGTGGGCAGCGACGAGGGCACCGATATCGCGGTGCTGAAGGTCACTGAACCCCATCTCACGGAGATGCCGCTCGGGGACTCATCGCGACTGGAAGTGGGCGACTGGGTCCTCGCGATCGGTAATCCGTTCGGACTCAAGCACACCGTGACGGTGGGAATCGTCAGCGCACTCGGCCGTACCGGACTTCACCCGCACGGGTATGAGGACTTCATCCAGACGGATGCCTCGATCAACCCGGGCAATTCGGGCGGCGCGCTGGTGAACATGGACGGCCAACTGGTCGGCATCAACTCCGCCATCTATTCGCGGGACGGTGGCGGCAGTATCGGCATCGGCTTTGCCATCCCGGTGAACATGGTCAAAGCGGTGATGAATCAGCTCATCGCCTATGGCGAAGTCAAACGCGGCGTGGTTGGCATCAAATTGCGCGACGTGACGCCGGAGGAGGCCGAGTCCCTGCAACTGGTCAATGCACGCGGAGCGGAGATTGCAGAAGTGGCAGCCGGCTCGGCCGCCGATCATGCGGGGATCAAACCCGGTGACGTGGTGGTCTCGATGAACGGCGTTGCGCTCGACAACGCGGCGCAGCTGCGCAATGGACTCGCGCTCTTGCGGGTCGGTCAAAGCGTCGAGATTCGGCTATTGCGCCATGGGGTCGAGCGTGCGGTGACGCTCACGGTCGACCCGCCGAGCACGCTGGAGCCGCGCTGATGCGTTAGTATCGCGAAGATGGAATATCCCGATACCCAGTTATTGATCGACGGCGAATGGCGCGACTCCCACGACGGCCGAACCCTCGCCGTCGTGAATCCCGCCACCGGCGATGAGATAGGCCGCGTGGCGCACGCCGGTGTTCCGGATCTGGACGCAGCGTTGCGTGCCGCGCAGTCCGGGTTCGAGAGCTGGCGGGACGTTCTGCCGATTGAGCGAGCCAAAATCATGCGCCGCGCCGCTGCATTGATGCGCGAGCGGGCCGAGGCGACGGCCAAGGTCCTGACTCGGGAGCAGGGCAAGCCCTTGGCCGAAGCGCGGGCCGAATGTCTGGCGTCCGCGGAAATCCTCGATTGGTTCGCCGACGAGGGACTGCGCGTCTACGGGCGGGTGGTGCCGGCTCGGATTGCCTCGACACAGCAACTGGTCATCAAGGATCCCGTGGGACCGGTGGCGATGTTCACGCCCTGGAACTTTCCCATCAACCAAGTCGTGCGCAAGGCGGCCGCCGCGTTGGCAACGGGCTGCTCCATCATCGTCAAGGCCGCGGAAGAGACACCGGCGGCGCCGGCGGCGCTGATCCGGGCTCTGGTCGATGCCGGTGTGCCGGCCGGCGTGATGGGTCTGGTGTACGGAAGTCCCGATGAAATTTCCCGATATCTCATTCCACACCCGGTGATCCGCAAAATCAGCTTTACCGGTTCGACCGCCGTCGGAAAAAAGTTGGCGGCGTTGGCCGGGCAATCCATGAAGCGGGCAACGATGGAACTCGGTGGCCATGCGCCGGTGATCGTCGCCGAGGATGCCGATCTGGAACTGGCCATTCGCGTGTCCGCTGCCGCGAAGTTCCGCAATGCCGGGCAGGTTTGCATTTCGCCGACGCGGTTCCTGGTGCAAGCGTCGCTGTTGAAAGAATTTGCCGAGGGATTCGCCCGATATGCCGCCGGCCTGCGTGTCGGTGACGGGCTCGCGGCGGACACCCAGATGGGGCCGCTCGCCAACCCTCGGCGGGTCGCCGCGATGACCGACTTTCTTGAAGACGCCGTTCGGCATGGTGCGGAGGTGCTCGCCGGCGGCAGGCGAATCGGCGACAAGGGCAACTTTTTCGCCCCGACGGTTTTGACGAACGTGCCGCTCGAGGCCAAGGTCTTCAACGATGAGCCCTTCGGTCCGATGGCAGCGCTGAAATCCTTCGAGCGACTCGAAGACGCGATCACCGAAGCGAACCGGTTGTCCTATGGCCTTGCCGGCTACGCGTTCACCCGCTCCGTGACAAACGCCGCTCTACTCACGCGGCGGGTCGAGGTGGGAATGTTGTGGATCAACCAGCCTGCAACGCCGACCGCGGAGTTGCCGTTCGGCGGCATCAAGGAATCCGGCTACGGGACCGAGGGCGGGCCGGAGGCGCTCGAACCGTACCTCAACACCCGGTCCATTTCCATGTTCGTCGGCTAGCGATCGCCGGCCTCGAGCGCAATCCGCCATGGAGATACCCGTCAATCGATTCAAAGCCGCGTTGCGCGCGGGCACACCACAGCTCGGGCTGTGGGTGGGCCTCGCGAGCGCCTATGCGGCCGAATTGCTTGCCACGACCGGCTTCGATTGGCTGGTCATCGATGCGGAACATTCGCCCAACGATCCGCAGAGCGTGCTCGCGCAGTTGCAGGCCATGGCGCCGTACCCGGTGCAACCGATCGTGCGTCCCGTTGCCGGCCGGGTGGAGATCATCAAGCAGTATCTGGACATCGGTGCGCAAACGTTGCTGATTCCAATGGTGGAATCCGCCGAGGAGGCCGAGCGCATCGTCGCAGCCACGCGTTATCCGACGCGCGGCGTGCGGGGAGTCGGGGCCGCCCTGGCGAGGGCGTCACGGTGGAATCAGATCGAAGGCTATGTCACCCGGTGCGAACAAGAGCTTTGCCTGATCGTGCAAGCAGAAACGGTGAACGCCTTGAAGAATCTGGAGGCCATCGCCCGAGTCGATGGCGTGGACGGCGTCTTCTTCGGACCTGCCGATTTGTCCGCATCCATGGGTCTCATCGGCCAACTTGCGCACCCTCACGTTGATGCAGCGATTATCGAGGGTATCAAGACGGTCACGGCTGCCGGAAAGGCAGCGGGCGTGTTGACCGGCGATCGGACATTTGCGTCGCAGTGCTTCCAGGCGGGAGCCACCTTCATCGGCGTCGGTGTCGATACGAGCGTGCTGGTGCGCGCCGCCTCGGCACTGGTGCAAACTTTCAGGAAGGCGCCTGTGTGACGATTCGTGCCAGCGGCAGATTCTCGTTCACCGGGTCGCCGGCGGCGACGTCGAGATCGGCCACGATTCCAGCGACTGGCGCAAGCAGGGCGTACTCCATTTTCATGGCTTCGATCGCCAGCACGGTCTGCCCCTTCTGGACGGCCTCGCCGTTGCGCACCGACACGCTCACGACGCGCCCTGGCATTGGCGAGCGGAGCGTACCATCGAGAGCGTCGGCAGTCGTGGATGCGCGCACTCGCGTCACGGGGCCGAATGCCCACGCCTCGCCGCGCCAGAACAGCACTCGCTCGCCCTCGATGTTCGCAAGCGTCGGACGCCCGAGCGAAGCCGGGGGATGTAACAGGGCCGTGGGATGCAACAGGGCCGTGGGATGCAACTCGACCGTGTGCGGGTGACCCGCCACAGCGACGTCGACCTTGGCATACCTGGGAAGGTTCTGGCGGAAGCCTGTCAATGCAGTCCAGGGATCGTCGGGCCCCTGCGGCATCAGCGCTGCGGCGGCTGCCTGGAGAACTGCCTCGCCGGGTCCGCCGGGTTCTCCGGAAAGCAGACTCCCGGCATGACGCTCGATGAAGCCGGTATCGAGTTCGGCGGCGATGAATGCGGGGTGCGCGGCGAGGCGGGCGAGAAATGCGGCGTTGGTCTTCACCGGCCAGACTTCGATCGCGCCACAGGCGGTGGCCAGTCGTGCCGCTGCGGCCTGTCGGCCTGCGGCATGCACCACGAGTTTCGCCAGCATCGGATCGTACCAGCCGGTGACTTCATCGCCCTGTTCCACGCCGCTGTCGATGCGAATCGCCTGCGGCAGCCGCAGGTGGTCCAGCCGACCCATCGATGGCAGAAAGCCGACACTCGGATTTTCGGCGTATAGCCGGGCTTCCATCGCCCAGCCGTTGATGGACAACTCGGACTGAGCCCGCGGCAAGGGCTCGCCGCTCGCCACCCGCAGCTGCCATTCGACGAGGTCCTGCCCGGTGATCGCTTCGGTGACCGGATGCTCGACCTGCAGGCGGGTGTTCATCTCCATGAACCAGATGCGGTCGGCCCGCAACCCCTCGGACGCGTCGGCGATGAATTCCACCGTGCCCGCACCGACGTAGCCGACCGCCTGTGCCGCCCTGACCGCGACGCTGCAGAGCCGCTCGCGCGTTGCCGCATCCATGCCGGGCGCCGGTGCTTCCTCGAGTACCTTTTGATGACGTCGCTGCAGGGAGCAATCGCGCTCGAACAGATGCACGATCTGGCCCATCCGGTCGCCGAACACCTGGACCTCGATGTGCCGCGGCGCCTTGATGTACTTCTCGATCAATACGTGGGTATTGCCGAAGGCTGCCGCGGCCTCGCGACGGCAGGCAGCCAGCCCCTCCGCGAAGTCCTGCCTGGCATCGATCCGGCGCATGCCCTTGCCGCCGCCGCCGGCCACGGCCTTGATGAGCACCGGATAGCCGATGGCGTCAGCCTCCTCGTGCAAACGTTCGGGTGACTGATCCTCGCCGAGATAGCCCGGCGTCACCGGCACGCCCGCGCGCGCCATGAGCGCCTTGGCGGCGTCCTTCAACCCCATGGCGCGAATCGCGGCCGGCGGTGCGCCGATCCAGACGATGCCGGCGGCCATCACCGCCTCCGCGAATGAGGCGTTCTCCGACAAAAACCCATAGCCGGGATGAATCGCTGCGGCCCGCGCGGTGCGTGCCGCGGCGAGAATGTGTGCCGCATTCAGATAACTGTCATGGGCCGCGGCAGGACCGATGGCGAGTGCCTCGTCCGCCTCTCGCACAAACGCCGAGCGACTGTCCGCAGCCGAATACACCGCGATGGTCCGCAGCCCCAACCGGCGGGCCGTGCGAATGATGCGGCGGGCAATCTCGCCGCGGTTCGCAATCAACACGGATTCGATCACCGCCTACATCCGGAACAGGCCGAAGCGGGGGTGCTCCGGGATGGGTGCATTCAAGGTTGCCGCGAAGGCGAGTCCGAGTGTGTCGCGCGTCTGGCGCGGATCAATGATCCCGTCATCCCAGAGCCGCGCCGTCGCGTAATAAGGGCTGCCTTCGGTCTCGTAGCGTTCGCGCACCGGATTCTTGAAGGCCGCTTCGTCGGCGGCGCTCCAGCTCTCGCCGCGCGCTTCCATGGCGTCCCGTTTGATCGTCGCAAGCACCGACGCGGCCTGTTCTCCGCCCATGACGCTGATGCGGCTGTTCGGCCAGCTGAACAGGAAGCGGGGCGAATAGGCACGTCCCGACATACCGTAGTTGCCGGCTCCGAAGCTGCCGCCGATCAACAGCGTGATCTTGGGCACCGTTGCGGTCGCGACTGCAGTCACGAGCTTCGCGCCATCCTTGGCAATGCCGCCGGACTCGTACTTGCCGCCCACCATGAATCCGGAAACATTCTGCAGGAACAAGAGAGGAATGCGCCGCTGACAGGCCAGTTCGATGAAATGGGCGCCCTTCAGGGCGCTCTCGGAAAAGAGCACCCCGTTGTTCGCGAGAATCGCCACCGGCATTCCCCAGAGATGCGCAAAGCCGCAGACCAGGGTCGTGCCGTAGGCGGCCTTGAACTCGTGGAGCAGAGAGGCGTCGACCAGCCGTTCGATGACGAGCCTGACATCGTACGGTTCGCGCACGTCGGTGGGAATGACGTCATAGAGATCGAGCGAACTCGGCTTGGGCGGGCGGACGGGCTGCAACTCGATGTCGATGCGCTTGGGCCTGTTCAAGCGGGCGATGATCTCGCGCACGATCATGAGCGCATGCAGATCGTCGTCCGCGACATGATCGACCACGCCGGAGCGGCGCGCATGCGTATCTGCCCCACCCAGGTCCTCCGCAGAAATGATTTCGCCGGTCGCCGCCTTCACCAACGGGGGACCCGCCAGGAAGATCGTGCCCTGACCGCGGACGATGACCGATTCGTCGGACATCGCCGGAACATAGGCCCCGCCGGCCGTGCAGCTCCCCATGACGCAGGCAATCTGGGCGATGCCCTGCGCCGACATCTGCGCCTGGTTGTAGAAGATGCGGCCGAAATGATCCTGATCCGGAAACACGTCGGCCTGGAAGGGCAGGTTGGCGCCGCCGGAGTCGACCAGGTAGATGCAGGGCAGCGCATTTTCCTGGGCGATGCGCTGAGCCCGCAGATGCTTCTTCACGGTCAGCGGAAAATACGCCCCGCCTTTGACCGTGGAGTCATTCGCAATGATCATCGCTTCCCGGCCCGACACACGGCCGATGCCGGTGATGAGTCCGGCGCCCGGCGCCTGATCCTCATAGAGTCCGAAGGCCGCGAGTTGACCGATTTCGAGCAGGGGGGAACCCGGATCGAGCAGGCGATCGACGCGTTCGCGCGGCAACAGTTTGCCGCGCGCCGAGTGACGCTCCCGGACCGCCGCGGGACCGCCCTGCGAGGCCGCCGACACGCGTTGGCGCAGCTCCTCCGCGAGTGCCGCATTCACCCGCGCATTGTGCGCTGCCTTGGTGGCCTCGAGCGAAGTCATAGGGAGAGCAATTCCCGGCCGATCAAGAAGCGACGGATCTCGTTGGTGCCGGCGCCGATGTCGTAGAGTTTTGCATCCCGCAGCAAGCGCTCCACCGGCCACTCCTTGGTATAGCCGGCGCCGCCCAAGGCCTGAATGGCTTCAAGACAGGTGCGCACGGCGTTCTCCGAGGCCAAGAGAATGGCGCCCGCCGCATCGACCCGGGTGGTGCTCCCCGCATCGCAGGCGCGGGCGACCGCATACACGTACGCCCGTGCTGAGTTCAGGGCCACGTACATGTCCGCGATCTTCCCCTGCATCAGCTGGAAGGAACCCACGGGGCGGCCGAATTGCTTGCGCTCGCGCACGTAGGGCAGCACCACGTCGAGGCAGGACTGCATCAATCCCAAGGGGCCGCCTGCCAGCACGGCACGCTCGAAATCGAGGCCGCTCATCAGCACACCCACCCCGCCGTTCAAGGGCCCCATGACGTTGTCCCTGGGTACTTCGCAATCGGCAAACACCAGCTCGGCGGTATCGGAGCCGCGCATTCCCATCTTGTCGAGCTTTGCCGAGACGCTGAACCCCGGCATGCCTTTCTCGATGAGGAAGGCGCTGATTGCATCTGTGCCGCCGCCGGTGCGCGCATACACGACGAGGGTGTCGGCGTGTGGCGCATTGGTGATCCAGAACTTGGTCCCGTTGAGGAGGTAGCGATCGCCGCGCACCTCGGCCTTGAGCTGCATGGACACGACATCCGAGCCGGATCCGGATTCGCTCATGGCGAGCGCTCCGACATGCTCGCCGCTCAAGAGTTTCGGCAGATACTTGCGCTTCTGGTCAGGAGTCGCCCAGCGCCTTATCTGGTTGATGCACAGATTAGAATGCGCTCCGTAGGACAGTCCGACGGAGGCGGAGGCGCGCGACACCTCTTCCATCGCGACGACATGTTCGAGATAGCCCAAGCCGAGGCCGCCCCATTCTTCCTCGACCGTGATGCCGTGCAATCCGAGTTCGCCCATTGCCGGCCATAGCGCCTTGGGAAATTCATTGGTCGCATCGATCCGGGCGGCGAGCGGCGCTATTTTGTCGGCGGCGAATCTCGCGGTGGTCTCGCGGATGGCGTCCGCGGTCTCCCCTAGACCGAAGTGCATCTGCGCTGGCGCCATGCTGCTTGCTCCTTGATTGGGCTTGGTATGAAATCATAGACCGAATCGGCGGCTGACCACCGGTGCTTGTCTCCCGATACGCGATGCGCCACGCTCCGCAATGTAACACTCCGCCGAAAACTACGGGCTTGTCGACTCTGCGATAGACTCAAAGAACGGACGCCTTGCTTCGCTTGGCCCGTCTTTCATGAACCGTCAAGGAGCCTCTCGTGACCGAGCCTGCCCGTTTCGAGCTGTTTTCGTTCTGGCGTACCTCTGCAACGTATCGCGTGCGGGTCGCTTTCAATCTCAAAGGGGTGACGCCGCAGGAACACACGATCAACCTCGAGGCGGGTGAGCAGCGCAGCGAAGCCTTCCTCAAGATCAATCCCATGGGCGCCATCCCGGCGCTCATCGATCACGGCCAGGACCGAAACCTGGCCGGGGGCCGGACGCCGGCTCCGCTGACGCAATCGCTGGCGATATTGGAATTCCTGGAGGAGAGCCATCCCAATCCGCCGCTTCTTCCGGCCGACGTGGGTGGTCGTGCGCGGGTCCGATCGCTGGCCTGCGTCCTCGCTGCGGATACGCACCCGCTGATCGTGCCGCGGGTGAAAAAATATCTCACGACCACGGGTGGCTTTGACGAGCCGGCTTGGCGCGCCTGGCAAATCCACTGGTTCAGCGTTGGATTGCAAGCGTTCGAGCAACGCTTGGTGAGCGAATCCGAGACCGGCAGCTTCTGCCACGGCGATGTGCCGACCCTCGCTGATATCTGTCTGGCGAGCATCTTGGTGGTGATGCGGGTTTTCAAGATCGACGTCGCCGACATTCCCACCGCAAAGCGGATCATGGCCAACTGCGAGAAACTCGACGCGTTCGCGAAGGCGGATCCTCGCCGTCAAGCCGGTGCACCGCAGGAGTCGACATGAGCAAACCCGTGGCATTGATTGTCGGCGCAGGTCCCGGCATCAGCTTCGCATTTGCGAAGGCGCTGGTGGCCGGCGGTTATCAGGTGGCATTGGCGGCGCGACGCGGGCCGGCGGTGCGGGACTTGGCCGACACCCTGGGTGCCGTCCCGTTCACGGCCGATGCGTCCTCGCGAGAGAGCTTGCTACGGCTGTTCGATGCCGTGGACCAGTCATTGGGATCGCCGGAGGTGGTGTTGTTCAATCCGAGCGCCCGCATTCGAGGCGACCTGTTGAGCCTTGATATCGTGGCGTCTTCGGCCGCAATTCAAGCAACCGCCGTGGGCGCACTCGTCACCGCCCAAGAGGCGGCGCGGCGCATGTTGCCGCGAGGCCGCGGCAGCATTTTCTTCACGGGCGCCACCGCCAGCGTCAAGGGCTTTGCCGGATCTTCGGTGTTCGCCATGGGTAAATTCGCGGTCCGGGGTCTGGCGCAGAGCCTGGCCCGAGAACTCGGGCCTGCGGGCATCCATGTGGTGCACTTCATCATCGATGGCGGTGTGGTTCCGCAAAGCGAGGATCGGGAAGCCTTCTCGGCGCAGGCGATCGCCGAGTCGTATATGGCCGCCCTGGCCCAGCCTGTGGGTGCCTGGAGTTGGGAAATCGAATTACGCTCTCACCGTGAGCCGTTTTGATACTTAAACAGGTACCCTTCAGGGCCGGTCAGGAGTCCTTCATGCCCCTCATGCAATCATTCAGGTTTTTCTTGTTTCTATTTCTCGCCGGCGCGGCGCTCGAGGTCCAGGCAGGACAGATCCCGGTGCGCCATCCCCAGGGCTCGGCCCATGGCTTTGTCGAAGTCCTGACGCCGGATGGAAAACGCATCGCCGTCGGCGACCTCCTGCAGCGACTGCACGGGACGACGATCTCCTCACGCCTGCTGATGCAATTCTTCGACGGCTCGATCGACGACGAGACGACCGTGTATTCGCAAGATCGCGTTTTTCGCTTCATCAGCGATCATCACATCCAACGCGGACCCTCGTTTCCCAAGCCCATCGACGACACGATCGATATGCGGACAGGTCTGGTCACCTCCGTCGATCCCGACGGCAAGACCACCCGGGTACATTTCAAGATGCCTCCCGATGTTTACAATGGCATGACGTCAACCTTGTTGATGAACGAGGATCCGCAACGACCGGGGGCGCCGATAGCCGTGGTCGTGGCCGGGCCCAAGCCGCGGCTCATTCATCTATCCACGAAGAACGCCGGCGAAGTGCATTTCACACTGGGTGGCATCGAACGTCAGGCCACCGATTTCGCGGTGCACGTCGAACTCGGCGGGGTGGCCGGCGTGGTGGCTCCGCTCATCGGCAAGGAACCGCCGGATTATCATCTCCTGCTGGTGACGGGATCAGACCCAGCGTTCATTCGTGAAGAGGGTCCTTTGTACCTGGGTGGACCGATCTGGCGTATACAGCAGGTCAGTGCGGTGGTCCCGAATTAGAGCGGCCGGGCCGCCGGGGGAGCCAAGCTGAAATGATCGAGCCACCGGCCGCCGATTTCATCTCGATCTCGCACCTGAGCAAGCACTATCCGAATGGCAAGACGGTGGTCGAGGATCTCTCCCTGACCGTCGCTCCTGGGGAGTTCGTGAGCTTGCTGGGGGCGTCCGGCTGCGGCAAGTCGACGCTGCTCAAGATGATCGCAGGCCTGACCGCGGTTTCCAGCGGCTCGATTCATATCGATGGGCGCACACCCGCCCATGCTCGCGAGCTCATGTCCTTCGTCTTCCAGGATCCGACGCTTCTACCGTGGCGCACGGTGGCCGGCAATGTGGCGCTGGCGCTGGAACTCGGAGGACTCGCGAAGTCCTCGCGCCCGGCGCGCATCGCCGAGGTGCTCGACCGGGTGGGTTTGCGCGAAGTGGCGGACTATTATCCGCGGCAATTATCGGGTGGCATGAAGATGCGGGTATCCATCGCCCGGGCCCTCGCCAGCGCGCCGCGATTGCTGCTGCTGGATGAACCCTTCGGTGCATTGGATGAGATGACGCGCAATCGCCTGAACGAGGATCTCCTGGCGCTCAAGGAGCGACAGCGCTGGACCACCGTGTTCGTCACCCATTCGATCAGTGAGGCGGTGTTCTTGTCCGACCGCATCCTGCTCATGGGTTCGACTCCCACGGGGGTGCTTCAAGAAGTGAGGGTTCGGATGCCGGTGCCGCGAACCGCTCTGCTCCGAAGTGAGCCTGCATTCCTCGGTCTCGTCGGTGAAGTGTCTCGTGCGCTGGCGCTTCGGGCGACCGATGCGCTGGGGCGTGCGGAGGCGCCGGCGGCGGCGGCGGCTGGAGCGGTATTCGCATGACCGCCGCTTCGCTGCGTCTGCCGCTGCTGACGTTGTCATCGAGCTTGGTGCTGTGGCAGGGCGTGGTCGTGCTCTTCAAAGTGCCGAATTATTTGGTGCCGAGTCCGCTCGAGATCGCAGCGCTCATTCCGGCACGGCGCGGTGATCTGTTCTCGGCGCTGCTCGTGACCGGTGGTGAGGCCCTGGGTGGTTTCCTCCTGAGCGCGGTGGTGGGCGTCGCTGTCGGGTTGTTTTTCTCGGTTTCCGCGCGCGTGCGGCGTTGCTTCTATCCCTTTGTGGTGGTGCTGCAGACCATTCCCATCATCGCCATCAGCCCGTTGATCCTTCTCTGGTTGGGCAACGGTTCGCTGTCGGTGTTGTTCATTTCGTTCTTGATCTCGGTGCCCGCCGTCATCGTCACCACGACGCAGGGACTCATCAGCGTGGAGAGCAATCTCCTGAACCTATTCCGCATGGGAAACGCGAGTCTGCTCGCGGTGCTGTTCAAGCTGCGTCTGCCGCATGCACTGCCGAACATCAGCGCCGGGCTCAAGATTGCGGCGGGCGCCTCGGTGGTGGGCGCCCTCGTGGGTGAGACCTTTGCCGGCAGCTCGGCGCTGGGCGCCGGTGGATTGGGCTACAGCTCCATTTATGCGCTGAGTCAGTTGGACACACCGTACCTGTTCGCGTTGATCCTGACGTCGTCGATCCTGGGTTTGTGTTTTTTCTGGGCCGCTCTGCTTTTTGAAAGGCTCATGGTGGGTAAGTGGCATGAGTCGATTTTGAGCGAATTCATGGACTGAGCGTCGAGGGTACGGCGGCCCCCAGACCGTGCTCAGCGGGAGTCGGCAAAGCGCTGCCACTCGGCGGTGATGGCGTCATGACGACTGCGGCGATTCTCTTGGTCAGCGGTTAACAGGCGGCCATTCTCGACCACGAATCGGCCGTGAACCAGCGTGTGGCGCGGCGCCGGCGGCCCATCGGTGAGCCAGGCCTCCAGGATGCCGTCGGGCGATTGTCCCGCAGCGGTTTCGGGCAGGGGCCACACCGCGAGGTCGGCGGCCGCGCCCGGCGTGAGTTCGCCGATTTCGCCGCTCCTCCCCAAGCATTGGGCCGATCCGAGGGTGGCGAATTCCAACAGCGTTCGTGCGCTCAGGTGAGTGCCATGCAAGTCGCGGTTGGCGCGGCGCGACACCGCGAATTCTGCGCGTAGCGAGGGGGCGGAGTCGGTGCTCAAACTCACCGGCACGCCGGCGGCGCGCATCTTCGCCACCGGTGCGACAGTGCCGGTGCCGAGCAGATTGCCGGAGGGGCAATGACAAATACCGGTGCCCCACTTGCTCAACGACGCAATCTCGGCATCGCTGACAAAGATCGAATGCGCCACCCACGAGCGATTCGACCCCCAGCCGACGTCTTCGAAGCGCTGCAACGGACGGCACCCGTATTCCTGCAGGCAGAAGTTCTCTTCGTCCAGACTTTCAGCGAGGTGTGTGTGCAGCCGTACATCCAGGGCTTCCGCCAGATCGGCGGCTCGGCGCATCATCTGGTGGGAGACCGCAAAGGGATTGCACGGGGCGAGCGCGATGCGGATCAGCGCACCGTGCTTGGGGTCATGGTGAGTTTTCACCAGCCGTTCGCTGTCGGCGAGAATATCGTCCTCGGACTCAACCACCGTGTCGGGTGGCAGCCGACCGTCCTTCCGGGAAAGATTCATCGCCCCCCGCGTGGGATGGAAGCGCATTCCCAGCTCTCGCGCCGCGGTGATTTCGGCGTCGATCAATCGCCGGCGCGGATGAATGTTGAGGTGATCGCTGGAGGTGGTGCAGCCGTCCAGCGCGAGGCCGGCCAAGGATATCCACGCCGACAGATAGGCCGCTTCCTCATCGAGCCGCTCCCAGATCGGATAGTAGAAATTGAGCCAATCCACCAGCCCGTTGAAGCGGCGATTGACGATGAGGCCTCGATTCAGCGATTGATACATGTGATGGTGCGCGTTGACCAGCCCGGGCGTCACGAGGCACCCTCCTGCATTCACCACGCGCTTCGCCGGAGGTTCGCTGCCCGCGTGACCGATGGCTTGCACGAAGCCGTCCTTCACCGACAACCATCCGCCGGGCAGATCGGGCCCCGCCATGGGCACCAGCAGGTCGGCACGGGAGATGACAAGATCGGCTACATCGCCGGTGGCGTGGGGCATCGTTTTCAATCCTTCCTCGAGCGACGCTGGTTCGGGTAGCGTAGGGTCTTGCACAGTCGACAGGAAAACCCATGCCGCGTAGCCGATACCATGTTCATATGACCGCCATTCCAGGCGCCGCAGCCCCAGAGCCGCCCTATGCGGAAGTCTATCCGGTCACGCTGCAAAACGGTGCCTTGTTGCATTTACCCATTCAACCGCTGCCCGGCGGTGACCAGGCCATTGCGTTGCTCATGTCCAATCAGACGCCGTTCACGGTGGAGGCGCAGCTCGGCACCTTGTTGAGCCGGCTGGCGAGGTCATTCGCAGCCGAAGCGGTCGTCGGCATTCCCACGCTGGGTCTCGATTATGCCCGCCTCGTTGCCCGAGAGTTGGGATTGGCCGACTACGTGGCCCTCGGCAATTCGCGCAAGTTCTGGTACCTCGATGAATTATCGGTGCCCGTCCACTCGGTCACCAGTCCCGGCGCGAACAAACGCCTGTATCTCGATCCCATGCTGGTGGAGCGGGTGGCCGGCAAGCGTACGCTCATCGTCGATGATGTCATCAATACGGGAGGCTCCGCGGCCGCGGCCATCGAATTGCTGTCGAAAACCGCTGCGGACCTCGTTGGCCTGTGCGTCGTGCTGATCGAAGGTGAGGCCTGGCGGGAGCCCTTGCGGGCGTTCGGCCCGGACTGGCCCGACAAGGTGCAGGGTCTCGGGCGGATTCCCCTGTTCAGTCGTACCTCGGCAGGGTGGGTGCCGATGTGACGCGAAGGCCTGGGACCCGGCGCCGAGCCTGCCGGCGCAGCCCAGCCGGTGACGCGGCGGCTAGGGTTTCGGCAGAAACTGCAGCGTATACGATTGCCGAAAATCATAGTCGGCCGGGATGATTTTCAAATCGCGGAGGATCGAGTACTGATGCTCGAGGCGTTGGGGATCGAGCTGGCCGATGGCATGGTCCGGACCCTCGATGAGTCCGTAGTCGAGCATGGCCTGGCGCGACAGGGAGAGCTGGGTTGCGGTCATGGCCGGATTGCGACGCAGGATCTCGGCATCGGCGGCGCCAGGGTCGGTGAGGTAGCCGCGCCAACCCGCGATCGATGCGGCAACGAAGGCGCGTGCGATATCCGGATGGGTGGCGACGAAGTGCGTCGAACTCTCCAGCGCCATGTAGGCATCGCAGCCGGTGTCCTTCACCCATAAGGTGCGCACCGCCACCCCTGAGTGCTTCATGATGGGAGGTTCGGAGGTGACGAAGCACTGCTGGATGTAATTCGGATCATGGAGGAACGCGGCGTAGTCAAAATTGAGCGGTGTCGTCTTGAGGTTCTTGAGATGGTATTTCTTCACCACGTAGAGCAGCCAAGGCACACCCGGCTGCGCGGCCACCGTCTTGCCCTCCAGGTCGGCGAAGCCGATCACCGGCGAACTTGCGTGTACCATGACGCCCACCGGATCGTGCTGCAGCGACCCCATGACCATCACCAAAGGGATGCCGCGTGAGCGCGCGATCAAGACTTGATCGGAGCTGTCCAAACCAAAGTCGTACTTGCCCAAGGCGACTTGCGGACCGACACTGGCATTCGGGCCGATGGGCGATATCTCCACGTCCAATCCTGCTCGGGCATACAGACCGTGGCGCAGGGCATAGAAGTAGCCCGCGTTTTCGGCCTCCGGATACCAGTCGAGGAGCAGCGTCACCTTTTTGTGCGGCGGGTCGGCGCTGGCCGGCGAGCTGAGGGCCCAGAGCAGCGCCAGACTCAAGCCGAAGGGCCGCAGTGCGCCGATCACTTGAGCGGAAACCCCAGATCGTTCAATACGGCGCGCAGCACATCCCGTCCATTCAGCGCCTTGGCATCGCGCACCCGATCACTCGCCTGCGTGCTCCAGTCCTGTGCGGTGAGGCCTTCTTCACGTTGGAATGCGCGCAGCCGCTGATTGTACGTATCGATGGCAGTGCGCTCGGCAGCTGCGCGTCCGTAGCGCTCCCGGAAGAGCACGGCCTCCTGCGGCAGTCGCGGTTTGATGTGCGCGGGTTTGCCCGGATCCGGATGCCCGACGCATAGACCGAACAGTGCAAAAACCTGCGGTGGGAGGCCAAGTTCCGCGGCGATTTCCCTGGGCTTGTTACGCACGGCGCCTATGTAGACCACGCCCAATCCCATCGCCTCCAGGGCGATCACCGCGTTTTGCGCCGCGAGCGACGCATCGACGGCACCCATCAGAAAGCTCTCGAGGTAGTCCAACCCTGCGGAGGGTTCGCCGCGGGCCGACGCCATGAGGGCGAGGCGACTTAGGTCGACGAGCCAGACCAAGAACAGCGGCGCCTTCGCGATATGCGTTTGATTGCCCGCCAACTCGGCCAGCCGCGACTTGTGAGCCGCATCTTCCACTGCCACGACGCTCCAGGCTTGCAGGTTCGAGGAGGATGAGGCGGATTGCGCCGCGGCGATCAGCGTTTCCAGGGTGCCCGGGGGCAGCGGCTCGCTCGTATAGGCGCGCACCGACCGATGCGCCAGCAAGACGCCCAACGTGTCACCGGCGGTGGGCGGCAGAGCAATGTCCCGGTCGCGGTACCGCTGGTAAAGAAGGTCGCCGATGGAGCCATTAGGAGGCATTGCGCCGGCCGGGTCGTGCATCGCGTTTCCTTTGTTGGGGTTGGTTGCCTGAGGTTGCGCTAGAATAGCTGAACGGAGAGCATCACTTGAAATGCATCGCGGGAGAGGGTTCATATGCTGAAGCGGATGGTAAGACCTGTGCTACTGGTGCTGGCGGCGACGGGTGGCATTGGCGCGCTTCTGCCTGCGGTGGCGGAGGATGCGTCGGTGGGCATCGAGAAGCGGCAGATCTACCCCAGCATCGACTCGGCCCCGGCGGACATCAAGGCCGCGCTGGCGCAGGCGAAGGCGGAGCATAAGCGGGTAATTCTCGATTTCGGCGGCGATTGGTGCCCGGACTGCCAGGTGCTCAACATCTATTTTCACCGCAGCCCGAACGATGACTTGCTGGCCGAGTACTTCGTGCGGGTGAATGTCAATGTCGGCCGTATGGATGCGAATAAGGACATCGCGTCGAAGTATGGTGTGCCGCTCACGGGAGTGCCCGCCTTGGCCGTTCTGGACGACCACGGGAAGGTGCTATACGCCCAGAGCAAGGAGTTCTCCGACATGCGGCATCTCGACGCAGCGGCACTCACCGAGTTTCTCAATAAGTGGAAGCCCCGATCGTCAGTGATCGCGCATTGAAGCGCCGCAGACGATGCATGACAATGGTTCCATGCATCTGAAGGTTCTGCCGGCGTTGGTCCTCGGGTTGAGTGTGGCCGGCTGCTCGTTATTCCGGCCTGCGCCGGTTCCGCCGCCGCCGGCCCCCGCGCCGCCGCCGCCCAAACCGGTATTACCCACACCGACCGCCACTCATCGCTTCGACATCGACGCCGAGACCCAGGTCGTGGGCTACGTGCAGAGAACGACCATCGGCAAGGAGGACACCTTCTCCGACATCGCCAGACGCTTCGACGTGGGTTATCAGGAAGTGGTGCTGGCCAATCCCGGAGTCGATCCCTGGTTGCCCGGCGTGGGGCGTGAAGTGGTTGTTCCGACGGAATTCGTGTTACCCGCCGCTCCCCACCAGGGAATCGTGGTGAACGTCGCGGCGATGCGGCTCTTTTATTTTCCGCCGCACAAGAAAGACGAACAGCAGGTGGTCTATACCTATCCCATCGGCATCGGACGGGAGGGATGGAAGACGCGGGAAGGGACGACGACCGTCATCAGCCACACCAAGAATCCCGTCTGGGTGGTGCCGCGCTCGGTGCGCGAAGAGCATGCGCGCGATGGCGACAAGCTGCCGGCGGAGGTTCCGCCGGGTCCGGACAATCCGCTCGGGCAGTATCGCTTGCGATTGGGTTGGCCGACTTATCTCATCCACGGCACCAACAAGCCGTACGGCGTCGGCATGCGGGTGAGCCACGGTTGCATGCACCTTTACCCTGAGGACATTGCCGAGCTGTTCAATTTGGTACCGATAGGCACGAAGGTCACCATCGTCAATCAGCCGTATGTGTTCGGTTGGAAGGCCGATACCCTGTACCTGCAGGCGTATGCGGTGATGGAGGACGACAACCGCGATTGGGCCAAGCACCGTGAAAATCTGCTCGCACCCGTGTTGGACGCCAAAGCGCGTCAGCAAATCACGGAGCAGTCCGAATGGGCCAACATCGATGAGCTGGCTCAGGCACCCCGAGGCGTGCCCTCGCCGTTGGTCGAGGGTGCGAAGGGGGTCGATGCCGTGGTTGCACAAGCCCTGCTGGTCGAGAACACGCTGCCGCAGGGGTCCAATTGGCAGGGCGAGACGGAGTCCTCCGGCGATCAACCGGCCCAGGACCTGATGGGCAAACAGATCTCTGAATGAGCGGACCGCGGCGAGGCCTGTTGCCCCATCGGCGGATCGCCGGTGGCATCGCATGGGTGCTGTGCGCCGCGCCGTCCTCGAGTTCCTGCGCGTGAAAGTCGGG
>Ga0209208_10002703_pt1 | contig 25470 bp, 24 predicted proteins | sample S1TSphfallax_3_FD_187694 | JGI IMG/M metagenome (GOLD analysis project Ga0209208, IMG submission 187694) | Host-associated microbial communities from peat moss isolated from Minnesota, USA - S1T2_Fd - Sphagnum fallax MG (SPAdes) (version 2) | ecosystem: Host-associated > Plants > Peat moss >...
ATGATCTCGCGATTTTTGATGTCATTCAGGGCGCGGCGTTCTTCAACTGGGCCAACCGACTGATGTTGTCATTGGGTCAGCCTGTCTGAAGAGGGAACTAGCACTAGCCGCTGATCTGGAAGAGCTCCCGAGCATTAGCCCCCAGGATATTGTGTGCTGCCTGATCGATATCGGTCTGTGTCCAGCCCCAATGTTGCTTGTACTCGGTCAGCAATTTGGCCAGGGTCGCGCGGGAGTTCCAGGCGGCGTAGCCGATCTCCTCCGGAACGGAGTTGGCGTCGCTCCCGTGCATGATTTTATAGGACGGCCCCAAGCCGAGCAGGCTCGCATACAGCCTCGACAGGTCTCCGGGATATTTTGAGAAGAAGGACACATCCGTATAGACATTCGGGAGCTGGCTGATGAACGCCGCCATCACATCCTGCCACGGGTAGCCACTGTGAATGACGACGAACCGGGTTTGCGCCTTGAGAACGGCGGGATCGGTGAATACCGAGTAAAGAGGCCGTGGATCGTTGAAGTCCACGCGCAGCGACGGGTGCAGTGCCACCGCGCTATGGATAATGATGGGCTTTTTCAGCTCTCCGGCCTTCAGATACATGTGAAAGAAGAGATAGTCTTCATAGGTGAGCAGCGCGGCGCCAAGATCCGGATCGGTCTCATAGCGCGGCTGCGGTGGCTTCGGACCGGGCACCAGACTCCGGGCGATCGGTGTTGGCGCCGACGTCAGCGGTTGGCCATCCGCTGCGAGCAACCGCTGCAATGCCGCCTCCGCCGCGGCCGCACTGGGTCTGGAAAGTCCGAGCGGGCGGTAATACGCTGAGACATTCTTGAAGCCGCGGCAGCCGTTAATCGCCGCAGCCTCCATGATCTCGTCAATCTTGCCAACCACCGCCTGGATTGAGCTCAAGCCCCTGGACTTCGCCCAATCGAGCCTTGTGAACTCAGACACCACTGTCGTCCACACGTAACGATCCGGTGGAATGAGCGTTGCCGGTGGCGACGGCGCGTCCTCCGCGGCCTGCAGTACGACCTTGGAGATTCCCTCGCGGTCGAAGATGTCGCGGACATAGGCTGTGAAAGCGGCATCCGAGCCGATGCGCGGGGACACCACCGAATCAAAGCCCTCAAACGTGGCAGGCACATGATAATTGCGCGCCACGTAATTGAAATAACCGATCCGACGACTGGCGCCCCAGACGAGCCGACGACTGGAGTCGAGCGTCGTTGCCATCAGCTCGGACCGGCCGGGATATTCACCGTCCGGAACCTCCAGTCCGGCGAACGTCTGGGCCTGCTGCTCGTAGGCCTTTGAGATCAGCGTGCGGCCGACGGGGTGCATATGCGAATCGATCACCGGCACTTCATTTAAATTCAAGCGGCCGGCCATCGGCAGGCCGGACGCGGCGTCGTCCCTGCCTTCGGGCGTGCTTGGCGCAGCCCGCGCCTCCGCCGCCGCTGTGGTGGTGAGCGCGCTGAGCGTACCCATTCCAAGCGCATTGAGGACTCGGCGCTTTGAAACCGAAACAGGGTCCTCGTCATTCTGATCCATGAATCGGAACGTACCAGCGCGCTGTTACCATGACAACCGTGAAGTACCGGTCGGTTTGTGGGAATTCCGTCTACGCTGAACCGCCGACCTTGAACAAGGCAGCAGGATTGTGCGTGTTCATCCTTCGCATTTCCGCTTCCGTAAAGCCTTCCGATTCAAGCAATACCATGTATTGCCGCATCACCTCGACCGGTGGCGCGAGCAGATAGATCCCGGCGTCGGTAGAGGTAATGGCGCGCTCCCCGGCAGCGCGAATGCGCGGGCTCAAGTCCTGCACAGTCTGGCCGACGCCTCGGTGCTTCTCCTGATCGACATGCGTCAGACCGACCTGGGTCGCGTGTGTGAGGCCGAAGAACGAGAATTCGGCATAGGCTCCCAGCGCGACCAATTCATGAATGACCGCGATGTCGTAGCGTGAACAATGGGTGCGCAACCGGTTCACGCCGCGACGCTTGGCCAGCTGCACGAGTGCCAGCGCCTCCCAGCCGTCGACATGACCACAATCAAAAACGATGTCGCGTTCTGCGCACAGGTCCATGATCGCGGGGACCGGATCCGGCACCGTGCCATCCTCATGTACGCCGAAAGCCGTTTCCAGATAGCGGCCGGTGCGGCCTTCCTTGAGTGCGACAGCGCGGGTGTGATGGGTGGGCAGCGAGATGAAGCGGGCGCCGGTGCCAGGCCCGTAGCCGTAGTCGACCGCGTTGCGCGCCGCTTCGTAGGTGACGCCCCCCGCGGTCGGCTGCATGATGAGGCCTCCGAAAACCTCGATGCCGAGATGGCCGAGTTCGGCCATTGCGAGCGCCGCGTAGCCGCCGGAGTTCTGGAAATTATCCATGAGTCCGATGGCGCGCATGCCGGCCGCGGCCGCTTGTCGTACCGCCTCCAATAAGTTGACGCTGCGACCGTTCAGATGCGGGCAGCAATGAACGTGGCAATCAATCGCATCTTTGAGATAGTGCATGCCGTACATCAAGCGGGGTTCTCCTTGAGTTGTCGACGATGACGTGACACCAGCTTCGACTCCAGCCGGGCGGCGAGGAGGTTGAGCGGCCAGCATAGGGCAAAATACAGCACGAGGATGGTGCCGAAGCAGATGCCCGCCGAGAAGCCGCGCTGATTGAGCACTTTGGCGGCATAGGTGAGTTCCAGCAAACCAATCTGCGATACGATCGACGTACTCTTCACCAGCCCGACCGATTGCGTCAGCGAGGGTGGAATGATCACACCCCAAGCCTGCGGCAGAATCACCAGACGCAGTGCCGTCAACCCGCTCATGTTCAGCGCCTCGGCCGCGTCCCATTGGTTGGGGTGGACTGAGCGCAAACCAGCCCGGATGATCTCGGCCAGGAACGCCGACGAGGACAACCCCAGTGCCGTCATCGCCACCTCGAACAGGCCGACGTCGAACCCCGAGTATTGAAAGACGAAAAACACAACCATCAGCATCACGAGGAACGGAATGCGCCGGAAGATCTCGACATAGGCCGTTGCCACCCAGCGCAGCGGCGCAAAGCGCACGATCCGTTCGGTTCGAAGGATGGCGAGCGCGAATCCGACCACCAACCCGAGTGCGTTGGCGGCGAATGCCAGCAGCGCCGTCGACAGGAAGGCACGGCCGATCAGAATCAAGTTGTAGTATCCGAAGAAGCGCGGCGCCTCCGCGAGCAACTCGGCCATTCAATACACTCCGCCCTTGATACGAAAGCAGTAGCGCCCGACGGCGTAAAGGGCGCCGCTCGCCAGCAGCGTCAGGACCACGTAGTAGAGGGCCGATACCGAAAAAACCTCCAGCGAGCGAAAGGTCTGCCCGTCGACATTATAGGTGCGCCCGCTCAGCTCCTCGACGCCAAAAATAGCGGCGATCGAACTCGTCATGGTGAGGATGATGTACTGGTTGGATAGAGGCGGAAACAACACCTTGGCGATGTGCGGCACGATCAGGTAGCGAATCGTCTGCCAACGAGAGAAGCCGAGCGTCTCCGCGGCATCCACTTCGACACGCCGTATCGAGCGAAAGCCGGCGCGCTGAATCTGCGTCATATAGGCCCCTTCATTCAATGCCATACCGATCAGGACGGCTTGATAGGACCCCAGCACGACTCCAAAGTCCGGCAGCGCAAAATAAAGAAAGAAGATCTGTACCAGCAGCGGGGTGTTGAGCACGAACAACACATAGGCACGGACGAGGGCGCGCGCGGGCTTGGGTCCATATTCGAGCACCGAGGCGCACAGCAACCCGACGATCGAGCCGATCACGAAGGCGAAGGCAGCCAGTTGTAGCGTGATCCAGGCCCCGCCGGCGAGATAGGTCAGATAGGGGACGACCTGACCGTAATGCAGCGTGTAGGACATCAAAAGTACGGCGTGACGGGCACCTTGGTGTCCATTGGTTTCTGAAACCACTTTTCCCAGATCTGCTCGACGGTTCCGCTGGTGTGCAACTCGTACAACGCAATATTGAGCCAGTCCCGCAGGCCATAGTTACCCTTCGCGACGCCAATACACGAATAGGTCACCCCAAATTCCGGCGACGGTGTGATCTTCCATTTTATGGTCGGGCGGTTCTTGAGTTCGATGAGCAGCCCATCGATGGCGTCCAGCGAGGCGTCGCCCCGCCCTTGAGCCAAGGCCCGGTTGCGATCTTCATAATTATCGAGCAACAGCAATTTCGCCTTGGGCAAGTACTTCTGGATGTAGGGCACTGCGGTGGTGCCGCGGACCTGAACCAGTGTGACACCCGGGTTATTCAGACTGGCGAGCTTGACGAACGGCTTGCTCTCGAGGGTCAGAATGCCGTAATTCTCAGAATGGATCGGCACCGTAAAATCGATGACCTTGGCGCGCTCGGATGTGCGGCTCATGGCGCCCATCACGATATCGACCTTATCGGCAGCCACAAAGGGAATGCGCTCCGGCGCACCGACCGGAACGAGCCGGAGTTTCACGCCGAGTTTTTCAACCAAAGCTTTTGCCAGCTCCGGCTCGAAGCCATCTATCTCGTTGTGATCGTTGAACTCAGCCAGCGGTGACATCGTCGGGTTGACGCCGACCCGCAACTCGCCGGCTTTCAGAATGTCGTCGAGTGAACGCGCCTCGGCGCACGATGCGGACAGGCTTAATATCAGGACGCCGCAGCCGCCAAGCAAAGATCGCGCCGATGACACCTTCATCCCTTGCCCCTCGAATGGTCGGTTGCGTTGCTCTCGCGAGCCTCCATGCCCGTTATAACAGCAAAAGAATTCCCCGTCCGCCCTTGTCGCCGTGCCTCATGGTGAGGCGACTTTCGTTGCGGACGCACCGACCAGGTGCGCTGGCGCGCGGGCGCCAGCACCCCGAGCCGCAGTCAACTACCCGCTCCAATGCCCCGAAAAGCCCGCGCCGCGTCGCCAAGCGCCGCATCGAAAAACTCCGTTGGCCCGGCATCCTCGGCGATTTTTCCCCCGTGCATGAGTACCACACGATGCGCGACATGGCGCGCAAAGCGCATCTCATGCGTGACGACGAGCATCGTCATCCCTTCAGCGGCGAGTGAGGTAATCACCTGTAATACCTCCTGGGTCATTTCCGGATCGAGCGAGGAGGTAGGCTCGTCGAACAACATCACCTCAGGCTTCATCGCCAGCGCCCGGGCGATCGCAACGCGTTGTTGCTGGCCGCCGGATAGCCGGCCCGGATAGGCCGACGCCTTGCCTTGCAAGCCGACGCGATCCAACAAGGCGCGGGCCTCGTCGCTCGCCTGCTCGGGTGGATGCCCGAGAACCGCCACCGGAGCGGCAATGATATTTTGCAGGGCCGTCATGTGGGGAAAGAGGTTGAAGCTTTGGAAAACCATGCCGATCTGGCGCCGCTGACGGGCAATATCGTTCTGGTTCATGCGACGAACGAGACCCTTGTCCTCCCTCCCGCCGATGAGCACCTGGTCGAGATAGATGCGCCCGGATGTCGGCTCCTCGAGGTGATTGACGCAGCGGAGCAGCGTACTTTTCCCACATCCCGACCGTCCCAGAATGGCGACGACCTGTCCCTTGGGCACGTCGAGCGATACACCCGACAGAACCCGGTTCGCGCCGTAGGACTTATGCACGTCGCAAATCCGCAATATTCCGGCGCCTTGGGCCTCGTTCATGCTGTCACGAGACCCGAAACGGGCGATCGAGCGCCGCTTCGATGCGCCGCTGAATTTCTCCCCAGAGCGTTGTCAGGGCAATGTAGTACACGGCCGCCGCGACGTACGCCTCCAGAACGCGGAACTCGAGCTGCGCCAATTGTTGTGCAGACCGCAGCAACTCTTGCATCGTAACCACCGACGCCAGCGAGGAAATCTTGAGCATGCCATTGAACTGATTGCCCAACGGCGGGACGATGACGCGCGCCGCCTGAGGCAGTACGACGATGCGCATCGTCTTCGCAAAATTCATTCCCAGTGCTTTTGCTGCCTCCACCTGACCCCGATCGATCGAACGGATCCCGGCGCGGATGAGCTCGGCGAGATAGGCAGCCTCATTGAGTCCGAAGCCGATCAACGCGCACTCCACGACGTTGAGCCGGATTCCGATTTGAGGCAGGCCCGTGTAGAGGATCACCAGTTGTACGAGAAGCGGTGTGGCGCGCCAAAGCCATATGTAGAAGCTCGCAACCCAGCGCAGGAGCGGATTCGCCGCCATCTTCATGAGAGCGGCGGCGGAGCCGACCAGCAACCCGATCGACATCGCGGCAACGGTAAGCCAGACCGTGGTCCAGGCACCCCGCAATAAATACGGGCTGAGGAGGAAGTCCCAGAAGCTGCTCCAGCTCCAGTTCAAGGCAGCCGATCTCTCATTCCGCACTCATGGCGTATAGAAATACTGGATCTTGCCCCGATAGCCGTCCCATTTGTCGATGGTCATCAAGCCATACTGGTTGATGATTTTCTGATAGGTGCCGTCCGCCGCCATCGACGCGAGAGCGGCTACGACGGCCGCGGCGATTGCCGGGTCGCTGGTCGCGAGGGCAGCCGGCGCTTGGGGCATGACTTGACCTAAGGGAACCGCGAACCGACCGCGTTGGGCATAGTAATTTCCTATGGCTGCACCGGCAAGAACCGCATCGATCTGAGCGGCCGCAAGGGCCTGGAAGGCATCGCTGTAGGTATTGAATACCCGTATGTCACTGGGCTTCCTCCCGGCCTTCATAAAATCGGAGGAAATCTCGCGACTCCTCCGCTCTTCGATCCCGCCGAGTTCAACGCCCACCACAGCACCCGACAGATCCTCGAGAGATTTGAGGCCGTGCGGATTGCCGGAATTGGTGATGACGGCCAGAGCGCCGACACTGTAGGGGATGAGTTGCATCACGTGCGCACGATCCGCCGTGAAATAAAGGCCGGTATCGATCATATCCCATCGCCTGTTCCTCAGGCCCGGGATCTGTGCATCGAACTGTATATTGATGTATCGCGCTTTGAGACAAAGACGACGCGCGATCTCGTTGCCAAGATCAACATTCATTCCCGTCAAATTGCCCGACGCATCGACATATTGCATCGGCGGGAGTGTGGCGTTGGTCGACATGGTGAGCTCTCCCGGCGTAGCGAGAGAGAGATGCTGGTCGGCCGCGATGCAGCCTGCCGCCGCCGCGCGTGGGGCTTCGGCCTCTGTCGCGAGCAAGCCGCAGAGCCCGGCAACGAGCCCCAAGGAAACGACCCGGCTCCTTGCCCTAGTCGCCATGGTGAGCACCGGACCAGTCGAGGATGATCGCGGAGACGACCTTGACCATGTTGAGATAATCTTTCACGTCCACCCATTCATCAACGAAGCCGGATTGGGTGAGGTTACCCGAAAGGGAACCGAGGCCGACAGTGGGAATACCGCGCTGGATGATCGGATTGCGAATGTCACTGGAGGTGTGCAGCGGGTTAACATGCGGTTCGATCCCGGTGACGGCGCGGATGGCAGCCTGGGCGCAGCGATACAAAGGATGAGCCTGCGGCGTCTCCGCGGCGCTGACCCCCGAAAGCCATTCCAGCTTCGGCGGATTGCGCGTCATCCAAGCATCGGCCGCGACCGCTCCGTCGATAGCGTCCTCAATCTCACGCTGGACGTCCTCGAGCCGCTCGGTCGGGGGAAAGGAAACCGCACCGCCGATCGTACACGTCACGGCGATCCGGCTCATCTTCTCGCCGTTTCCGCACGACATGTGCGAGATTTGCAGATTGGTCGACCGGCCGACGGCTGCCTCGAGCAACGGATGGTGCACGCGCGCGGCGCGGCGTGCATCGAGCGCCCGGAGTGCCTGATAGAGGAGGACCGCCTTGTCCACCGGATTGATTGCAAGATGAGCCAAGGCGGTATGTCCCGGCTCTGTCGTCGGAGGCTTCTGGCCGGTCACGGTGACCCGGAACTCCAGCTGACCGGAGGCGAAGGCCTTGATCTCGGCGAGGCCTTCGCCTGATTCCGCCGGGTGCAGGTACAAGGCGGCATCTGCCGACAGACCCGCGGCCAGCGCCGCTGCAACACCGCGCGCATGCCGCTTGCTGGGCGTGCTGGCGAACACCACATCCCCGCGCGTCGTTAGACCGGCCGCGTTCAGGCTCATAAGAGCAGCGAGGCCGGCCGCCACGCCCAGTAGATCGTCCGCCACGCCCCAGCCATAAAGACGGCCCTCGGCAATCGTGCCCCGGAAGGGTTCCCGCGTCCAGCGCTCCGTGCCTGCGACCGGCTCGCTGTCGGGATGCGCAAACAGGATCAGGCTCCGGCCGCCGCCGCTGCCCGCACGGGTGCCGAGCAGCGTGAGCCGCTCGCCGCTTGCGACCACGTCGCGCGCGGCAAATTCTCCCGTCAGTGGAACGTCGGAGGGCTCATACATCATCCGGTCCACCGAAGCACCACAGCCGATCAACGTGTCCTCGACCACCGCCTGAACCGCGTCCTCGCCGCTGGATTGCGCGGAAATCAGGCGTCGCAGGATGTCGATGCACGCTTGTTCATCGATTTCGATGCCCCCGAAAACAGGGCTTGGCGTATCCGTCATGAGACCTCCCGGCGAAGATAAATATCCTCCCATCAAGTAGGGAGTGAGTTCAGCTCATATTTCATGATCCGGCCGTGGACGCCGGTGCGATCCCGTTCCAGTTCGTAGACATCACCCTGAGGCCCACGGCGTCGGCACGTAATCGCGGCGATCGCCGCCCAGTCATCATCGGTCATATGAATGTCGCCCATTTGGGCATGCGATTTCAGGTGATGGGTATTCACGGCACCCACGATCACGCCAGCCACTTGCGGGCGATCGAGGATGGCGCGCGAGGCGATGCTCGCAATATCGGTACCGTGTTTCTCCGCGATCTCCTGCAACACCTTGAGCAACGTTTGAAACATGGTCCAACCGCCAAAGTCGTCAATGATTAATTGGTACTTGACCAGCGATCGATTGGTCAACGCAGGACCCGGCGCCGGTTGGTCCAGCCAGCGTTCGGACATGAAACCGCCGCAAACGGTTCCGTAGCACAAGAGCGAAATCCCCCGCGTCCGGCAGAACTCCACCATCCGCTGGGTGGGGCGATCGTCCAGCAAGGAGTACTGCACCTGGTTGGTGAGAATCGATACGCCCGCCGCCAGCAGTTCCTCCATGTGCGCGACGTCGAAGTTCGTGATGCCAATGTGGCGGATCTTGCCCAGGCGACGCAGCCGGTCGAGCTCCAGCGCGGTTTCCACATAGCCCGGCACGCCGAAGTCCCACCAATGAAATTGCACGAGGTCCAGTGCTTCGAGCTTGAGGCGCGTCAACGACCGATCGACGATGTTCTCAACGTAAGCACCATCCACGTTGGCGAGGTCCTTAAGGTCCGGCACGAACTTGGTATGGACTTGGACTTGTTTCGCGTGTTCGGGGTAAGTTTCGCGGAATCGGCCGATCAACGCCTCCACGCCCGTATAGATATCCGCACAGTCGAACGTGGTGATGCCGGCATCCACGAACTGCGCCATATCGTGCTGCGCGACGATGGGGTCGATGGCGCCATGATCGCCGGCCAAATGCCAGCCACCCTTGATGATGCGGGAAATTGAATAATCGTGGATGAGAGTGACGCGCGGAATCACGTTTCATCCCTTCCGTCGACAGTCATCGAACCGCTCATGCTCTTTCGAAAAGAATGTCCTTGGCGCCGTGCCACAGCACGTCGACTCCAAGCGGCCGCAGATTATCGCGTCCTTCGACAACGGTGAGAAAGTGGTTGCCGGCCAGTTGGCCCATTTTACTCGCGAAGCTGCAGCTTCCATAGGCGATCAGTATTTCGGTCTCGCTGAAGCCGCCCGGATAGAACAAGATGTCGCCCACCGAGGGATGGCTCGTATGGTTTTCGAAACCCGTTTTCAGATCGAAGTCTCCGAGCGGTATCCAGCAGGCCTCGCCGCTCCAGCGGACATGGATGATTTTCTGCCGGTAGGGCAGCAATTGTTCGAAGGCCGCAACCGTGCGTGGTGCGGCCGCGTTCGGGGCGGCGATAAACTGATGTTCGCCCGATGTGATTCGGATTAAATTCATGGCGGGACCTTTGGACTCCTGGACGGCAAAAAACGGTGGTGAGCTTGCGGCTTAGTGCTTCAGCACCTTCGCCAGAAACGATTGCGCCCGCGGCGAGCGGTCGGTGCCGAAAAACTCGTGTTTGGAGCAATCTTCGACGATGCGACCATCATCCATGAAAATCACCCGATCGGCGACCTGCTTCGCGAAGTCCATCTCGTGAGTGGCGCAGAGTGTGGTCATTCCGTCCTCTGCGAGGCGGACCATGACGTCGAGCACCTCGGTGGTCATCTCGGGATCGAGCGCCGAGGTCGGCTCATCAAAGAGCATCGCGACCGGATCCATCGCCAGCGCACGCGCGATGGCGACGCGCTGCTGCTGGCCACCGGAGAGATGGGCAGGGTACTTGCCTGCTTGCACGGCCAAGCCGACCCGTTCCAGGAGCGACACTGCCTTTTCTTCGGCCTCGGCAGCCGATCGGCGCAGGACGATGCGCTGCGGCAGTGAGAGATTCTCAAGGACGGTGAGATGGGGAAATAGTTCGAAACTTTGGAACACCATGCCGATTCGGCTGCGCAAGGCCGTCAAATTGGTACTCGCTGCAGCCAAGTCCATGCCATCGACTTCAATATGACCGGTATCGTACGACTCAAGACCATTGATGCATTTGAGCAGCGTGGACTTCCCTGAACCGGAGGGTCCACACACCACGACCACCTCGCCCTTGCTCACCGCCGTCGTGCAGTCCTTCAATACCTGAAACGCTCCATAGTGCTTACAGACGTTTTTGATGACAATCATTGGGCGGCGTCTCTTGGTGGCGGGGGAGGGGTCATCAGGGGATATCCGGTTCAATGGAACCGGGTGATGGAAAAGGGCGTCGGGTCATATTCGCATGCGCCATGCAGCATCAGATCGCGGGTCATGCGCGCCACCACCGGTGCCAGCGTGTAGCCATTGGACGTGACCGCATTGTAGAAGCCTGGCAGGCCCGGCACCGGACCTATGATGGGCGCCCCGTCGATATCCACATTCATGGCGGCCCAGGCACGCAGCACATGCAAACCAGCGAGCTGCGGAAGCACGTGCTGGGCCACCCAAAGGTTGCCCTCGATGCTCGTCCGCGTGACGCTGATGAAGCGCCGTGCCTCGTCATAGGTGGCGCTCCACGCGCCGCCGATCACCAATGCGCCGGTGGCCGACTGTTTCAGACTCAGGTGGCGGTTGGCGTGCGCCACCAGATGATTCACCAGGGGCGGGGCGGGTTCCGTGACGATCATCTGCAAGGGCGCGCTGTAGACGGGAAGATCGATACCGACCAGTCGCGCAAGCTCACGCGACCAGGGTCCGCCCGCATTGATGACGCGGCCGGCGCGAATGCTGCAGCGTGAAGTCGCCAGACGCCAGCCACCCGCGTCGCGCGCGAGGGCCGTGACGTTGGCTCCCCTGATGAATCGTGCGCCCACCTTGAGCGCCTGGTCGAGCACGGCATAGGTCGCGCGCGTCGGATCGATTTTGCCTTCTTGCGGCGCATATTCTGCGCCCAGCAATCGATCGGACAGCGCGGGCGCCATGCTCTTGAGCTCATTCGCACCGACGATTTGGGCGTCGATGCCGAAGCGGCGTTCCAAGGCCGCTTTGGCCACCAGTTTTTCCATGGCCTCCGCCGTATCGGCGACCATGAGTCCGCCATTGATGCGGATCTGGAAGTCCTCTGCGCAGGCTCGGGCGAGTTCCTGCCACAGAGCAATCGCGCGCGGACCGAGCCGTAGCGTGGCGGCCGCGGGGCTCGTATCGGCGCGGGCGCCAAGATCGAAATCGAAGGAGAGGAGCTGCACATGGAGGCTGCCGGCATTCGCGCCCGAGGCCTGCAGATTGGCATCGTCGCGCTCGACCACCAGAACGTCTTCGCCGGCGACCGCCAATTCGTAAGCAAGGCACGCGCCGATCGCGCCGCCGCCGATGACGACGATGGCGGCCTCCTGATCGGCCAGCGGGACGGTGTCCGGCGGATGCGCGAGATTGGGCGTGCTGGTCCGAAGGTGGCCGCGCCACTCGGGCTTCTCGAATGCCAGAGAGGCCGCGGGGGTCGGCTTCACCGGCAGGCGTGGCGCCCAGTGGTACGCGCCGGGCGCTGCGCGACCCACCGGTCCCAGCAGCAACGCGGCGGCACCTGCGCAATAACGACCCTGGCAACGGCCCATACCGAGTCGGGTGTTGCGTTTCAAGCGGGCGAGGCTGTCGTTCCCGGCCTTGATCTCGGCGCGCACCCGGCCGAAGGTGATCTCTTCACACCGACACAGTGTGACCTCATCCGGCACGAGTTCCACCGGTATCGGCGGTGCGCGATAGACCGTCGCCAGAGCCGCCTCGATGTTCTCTGCGCACTCCAAGGATCGGCGCACTGGTCGCTCTTCGAGTGGGTCACCGGCACCGCGCTGCAACTCTCTCGCGACGGCGATTCCGGCCAGCGTACCGCGCGCCAGGGCGACGCCATGGCCGCCCAACTCAACACCGTCGTCGACCGCAAAGACGCCGGGCACGCTGGTTGCACCGTCGCCGGTGGTCTCGGTTGCCAGATAGCTGAAATGCCGGGTGAGCGGCCGATGGGTGCAACCGAGCGCGCGTGCAATCTCGGTCGATGGGATGAAACCGTGGCCGAGACAGAGGGTATCGGCGGCCACCTCGACGGCGCGGGCGGAATCGGCAACGCCGCCGGCATTCAAGGGCGCGTAGCCGACGCGCTCCAGCCGTGCAGCGCCGCCCGCCGAGATGACGCCGTGACCCCACAACACCGGTACCCGGGCGAGCCGCAGTTTGCGCAAGTATCGCAGGCCCTCTGCGATCAAGTCCGGTGCGCCATGCAGCGCCGACTTGAATTCACGCCATTGACGCAGGGTGGGGCGCGAGGCGCTTTCAAGGACCGCCAGGACCTCGACACCCTCGTCCACCCATTCGCAAGCGAGCTTGAGGTTCAGCGGTCCATTGCCGGCAATGACCACCCGCCGTCCAGGGGAGACTCGGTAGGTGCGTATCAGGGTCTGCGCGGCGCCGCTGCTCATGACCCCGGGTAATGTCCAGCCGGGGAACGGCAGCGCCTCCTCGAGGGCGCCTGCGGCGATGACGAGTCGGCGCGGCCGGAAGACCCGCTCGGTGCCGCCAACCACGGCGACGACCTCGTCGGCGCTGTACGCACCCCAGACCATGGCGTCTTGCAGGATGACCACGCCGGCGGCGCGCGCGGCGTCTGCCAGAGCGAGCCCTTGCGGACGGGCACTTTCATCCAGAACCACCACCTCGACGCCGCGGTGTGCCGCGGCGATGGCCGCCGACAAACCCGCGGGACCTGCGCCAATGACCAGCAGTTCGACCGTCTGCTGCACCGGTTCGTGCTCGGGTGTCGGGCAGAGCGGCGCCAGCGGATCCGTCCCGCTGCCTGCCGGCATCCGCGAACGGATTTGTTGGCCTGCGGCGACTGGCACCCGGCAGGCCCGCTGATTCGCTTTTCCATCGATCGTGACCAAGCAGTCGTAGCAGGTGCCCGTCGAACAATACAGCCCGCGGCGCTCGCCGCGTCGCGTGTGGCGGTAATGCACGATGTCGTGGGCGCTAAGCGCGGCAGCGACGCTCTCGCCGCTCACCGCGCTCAGCGTTTGCCCGTCGTACACAATGTTGAAGGACGTGCCGCCGCAACGAACCCGTGGACCATCGAGGCGCATCGGCGAATACCTCATCAAGAGCAGTTGACGCGGCTCCCGGTGGGCCGCAATTCCCTGCGGATGGTATACGAATCGTATATGATTGCGTAGGGCAGTCAGCCCGGCATCGAAGGGGTATTCATGCAGCCCTGGCGCGGCACCTACACGGTTCTCATCACCCCGTTTACCTCCGATGGCGACGCCGTCGACGTCCCGGCGTTGAAACGCTTGGTGAACTGGCAAATCGAACGCGGTATTCACGGACTGATACCGCTCGGCAGCACGGGCGAATTTCTTTCCTTGACCCCGGAGGAAAGACTCCAGGTGATCGAGACCGTGGTACGGGAGGCGGGCGGCCGAGTCCCGGTGTTGATCGGTACCGGCGCCGAGTGGACTCGCGACGCCATCGCTCTTGCGCGCGAGGCGGAACGCCTGGGAGCGTCCGGCGTGATGGTCATTCCCCCCTACTATAGCTCGCCGACCGAAGACGAGTTGTTCGAGCACTACCGGCGCATCGGCGAGTCGATCTCGATTCCCATCATGCTCTACAACAATCCGGCGACCGCCAATGTCGACCTCACCCCTGGGGTGGTGGCCCGCTTGAGCCGCATCGACAATGTGAGTTACATCAAAGAATCCACTCTCGAGGTTACGCGGGTCCGCGACATCATCGAACTCTGCGGCGACCGAATGACGGTATTTGCCGGGATTTTGGGCTACGAATCGTTTTGGCTGGGCGCCCAAGGTTGGGTCGCGGTCTGCTCCAATCTGTTGCCGTACGAGTCCGCACGCCTGTTTGAGTTGGCCGTCGATCAGCGTGATCGCGATGGGGCGTTGGAACTCTACAAGAAAATTCTGCCCATCGTCCGGTGGGTTGGCGGTCACCGCTATGTGGCGGCGTCCAAGGCGGCCTTGAACATGATGGGCCTCGCCGTCGGCGAGCCACGAGCCCCGCGACTGCCGCTACCTCTTCCCGACATCGAGGCGTTGCGCACCGATCTTGAGGCGCTGGGGCTGCCCCATTCGTTGGGGGTCCGCGCTTGACGCCGCTCCTCGGCGCGCTTGGCTGGGGACTCTTGTCGATGTCCCAGTCGTCGTGCCAGAGTCCGGTGCCAGACTCGGAATTGGTTCAACCGGGTGCCCTGGTCATGGTGACCAATCCCACCTTGAGGCCGCTGCAGTACGTCGATTCATCCGGTGCGCTGCAGGGAATGCGGATCGAGTTGGGCGCTGCAATCGCCAAACGACTGTGCCTCAAGCCGGAATACATCCGGACGGAATTCTCAGAAATGATTCCGGGTCTCAAGAGTGGCCGTTGGGACGTCATCAATACGGGCATCTTCTGGAGCGAGGAGCGGGCCGCGACGATGGCGATGGTCAACTATGAGTTGCAGGCCATCAGCATCAGTGTTCCACGGGCCAATCCGCTCGGGATAACCCAGGCGGACGATCTGGCCGGGCGTTCGGTCGGCGTCGAAATCGGTGGTTTTGAAGAAACCAAACTCAGAGAACTGAACCAAGCCCTGGCGAGTCGGGGCCTCGCTCCCATGACCATTCGCACCTTCGACAATTTTGCGGCGGCATTTCAAGCCATGAATGCCGGACAGACCGATGCAACCGCAGCCATCGACCCGACGGCGGCCGAATACGCCCGCGAGGGCGGTGTCGATCGGGTGATATCCGGCTTGTATCCGACGCCCGTTGCCTTGGCCATGAAAAGCCAGGCACTGGGTCAAGCGGTCGTCAAGGTCTTGAACGACATGCAACGGGACGGATCCTATCAAGCCTTGATGGACCGTTACGGACTGGTCCCGCAGGCAGGTCCGTTCGCCGTCAACGGCCCGGACCCCAAGGCGCAGGCGCCAAGCTCCCGACCCGCCGCCGCGAGCCGCTGGAGCTGGCGCGGTTTCGGCGATTATCTATTCAATCGGTTTTTGCTGCTGGGTGCGCTCACGACGCTCTGGCTCACCGCCGCCAGCATGATCGGCGGTCTGTGCTTGGGCTCGCTGCTCGCGTGGCTGCGCCTGGCGCGGCATCGCTACCTCGCGATCCCCGCGCAAATCTACATTTGGTTCTTCCGCGGCACGCCGCTGCTGGTTCAGCTCGTCATGATCTACACCGGTCTGCCGCAGATCGGGATCAAATTTTCGGTGATCGAATCGGCACTGATCGGACTGATCTTGAACGAAGCCGCCTATCTCGCCGAGGTGATTCGCGGCGGCATCCTCGCGGTACCGGCGGGACAGCGCAATGCCGGCCGGGCGTTGGGGATGACGCCAGTCCAGGTGATGATGTACATCGTGGTGCCGCAGGCTCTGCGCATCATCATGCCGGCGCTTGGCAACAGCGTCAACGGCATGCTCAAAACGACGGCGGTCACATCGGTGATCTCCGTGGAAGAGCTGCTGCGCCGAACGGAGTTGCTGATGCAGGATAAATTTCTGGTGCTGGAATTGTTCGCCGTGGCGGCCATCTATTATCTGCTGATGACTTCTGCCTGGACTGTCGTCCAGCACCGGATCGAGGCGCGTTTCGGTCGTGCGCAGCGCATGATCGCGATCAGCGATGCTCACTGAACCACCCCTTTATGAGGAATTACCCCTTGCGAGCGAGACACCATGCAGTCATTTGACACGGTCATCCGTAACGGCACGCTAGTCACCGCCGCCGATGTGTACGACGCCGATCTTGGGATCCAAGACGGAAAAATAGTTGCAATCGGCCGAAGTCTGGCCCCGGCAAAATATGAGATCGACGCACGCGGCAAGCTGGTGTTACCGGGCGGCGTCGATGCGCACTGCCACCTCGATCAGCCGACCACCAACGGCTCGGTATTCGCCGATGATTTTCTGACCGGGACTCGTGCGGCCGCGTGCGGCGGCACGACCACGGTGATTCCATTTGCGTGTCAGAATCGAGGTGATTCGATGCCCGCCGTGGTCGCGGACTACCACGCGCGGGCGGCCGGCAAGGCGGTCGTCGACTATGGGTTTCATCTGATCGTGAGCGATCCGACAGAGCAGCTCATCACCCGGGATCTGCCTCATCTGGTCACGGAAGGGTACACGTCGTTCAAGCTCTACATGACCTATGACGATTTGAAGCTCAATGATCGTCAGGTGCTCGATCTCCTCGATGTCGCCAGACGCTGCGGCGCCATGGCGATGATCCACGCGGAGAATGCGGATTTCATCGGCTGGCTGACGGATCGCCTGCTGGGTGCAGGTCTCAAAGAGCCGCGCTACCACGCGGAATCGCGTCCCATGCTCGTCGAGCGGGAGGCAACTCACCGCGCGATTGCGATGTCGGAGCTGGCGGATGTGCCGATCCTGATCGTGCATGTGTCGGGACGCGAGGCGGTCGAGCAGATTCACTGGGCGCAAGGTCGCGGAATGCAGATCTTTGCGGAGACGTGTCCGCAGTACCTTGTGTTGACCGAACAGGATCTGGGCGGCCACGGGTTCGAGGGTGCGAAATGTATCTGCAGCCCGCCGCCGCGTGACAAGGCCAACCAGGCGGTGATCTGGGATGGTCTGGCGAGCGGAATTTTTGCGATCGTGTCCTCCGATCATGCGCCGTTTCGCTATCAGGATCCTCAGGGCAAGATGCTGCAGGGTGACCACACGCCTTTCAACTGGGTACCGAACGGAGTGCCGGGCATCGAAACGCGGTTGCCGATCCTCTTTTCCGAAGGCGTGGTCAAGGGCCGGATCAGCCTGCAGCGCTTCGTCGAACTGACCGCCACCAATCCCGCCAGGCTCTACGGGCTCTACCCGCGCAAGGGCAGTCTCGCGATCGGCGCCGACGCGGATATCGTGGTGTATGACCCCGTGAAGCCTGTGACCATTCGCAACGACATGCTGCATCATAATGTCGACTACACGCCCTACGAGGGGCTCGAGATCACCGGGTGGCCCGAGCTCGTGGTGTCGCGCGGCGAAATCATCGCCCAGAACGGCGACTGCACGGGCGCGCCGGGCCGGGGCCTCTTCTTGCAGCGCGCGGCGCCTGAGCTCGCGAAACCCCGCAAGCGTGCTCAATGAGAGCCGCTCCGCAACACGCACCGAACGGCCGGCGGACCTGCCGGCCAGCTGACCGGGCGTAACTCCCGATCAGAACCTTAGAGACATGGCAGTCCACACCCCTTCCGGTTCGAATCCAGAAAAGCTCGGCGAACTGGCTTATCAGACCTTGCGACGCATGATTCTCGACAAGGCGCTACGCAGCGGCGGCGCGGTGGTGGAGGGGCGGCTTGCCGAGGAACTCAACATTTCGCGCACGCCGATGCGTGAAGCGCTGTTGCGACTCGAGGGCGAGGGGCTGCTGGTGCGGGCGGGCGCCCGGTCGTATTCCGTGCGCTTCGTCAAAGCGGAGGAATACATTCAGGCCATGAAAGTGCGCGAATTGCTCGAAACCGAAGCGGTCGGGCTCGCCATCGGCAAGATCGACAAGAAAGTCGTCGAGCAACTCGCCAAGAAAATCAAAGCACTCGGCAGCGGCCAGCAGGAGCAAGCGCACTGGCAGATCGATGACCAGGTTCATACCCTGATCGCGCGCGGCAGCGGCAATGATGTGCTCGCCCGCATGATCGACGTGGTGCGCACGAACAGCCGGCTTTTTGAACTGGCATCGCCATTCAACCGGATCGAACAGGACCGGGCCGAACATCTGGCGATTCTCGATGCCTATCTCGCCAATGATGCGGAGGCTGCGCGCGCCGCGCTGCGCACCCACCTGCAAAATCTGCGCCGCTTCGTGCTCGACCGGCTCGCAGAAGGCCCCTACCGCTAAAATGTCGCGCCGCGCGCGCCTGCCCGGCGGTTCCAGAGTCGCGCAGCTTTCAGTGGCGCAGGATCTTGCCGACAAATTCACGGGTGCGTGCTTCGACCGGCGCATCGAGTATCTGTTGCGGTGTCCCCGTCTCGACGATGCGTCCTTGCGCCATGAAGACCACTTTCGACGATAATTTTCGCACGAACCCCATTTCATGGGACACGATGAGCATCGCGATGCCGTCCGATGACAGTTCCCGAATCGTCTCCAGCACCTCGTCGACGAGTTCCGGGTCGAGCGCGGCCGTGATCTCGTCGAGAAACAGCATCTTGGGCTTGAGCGCGAGTGCGCGCGCAATGGCGACACGTTGTTGCTGCCCGCCCGATAATTCGTCGGGGTACGCGCGCAACCGGTCCGAGAGCCCAACACGAGACAGCAACTGAATCGCGTGCTGCTCGACTTCCTTGCGGGGCCAGCGCCTGATCTTGGTCGGCGTGACCATGACGTTGTCGATGACCGTCATATTTTGGAACAAGTTGTATTGTTGAAACACGATCGCGATGTCGGAACGCAAGGCACGGAGCGCCGCCTTGTCGGCATAATCGACGATGCGCCCATTCATCCGGACGCTGCCCTTGTCGAGCGGCAAAAGGCCCATCAAGACGCGCAGTAGCGTGCTCTTGCCCGATCCGGAGGGTCCGATGAGGCTGACGATCTCCCCCTCATCGACGCACATGCTGAAGTCCTCGAGTACCGCATGCGAGCCAAACGATGCTTTCAAATCAACGATTTCGAGCAAAGGCAAGTTTACTCTCCGCGCGCCTACCAAGCCGTGTCAGCGGGTAAGAAATCAGGAAATACAGCAGCAGAATCATCCCATAAACCAGCATGGAGGGTAGACCCTTGTTGCCGAGCACCTTGCCGGCGGAAGTGAGTTCCATCACGCCGATCTGCGATGCGAGTGCGGTGTCCTTGATGAACATGACCAGGAAGCCCACGGCGGGCGGCAGGATCACACGCCAGGCCTGCGGCACGATCACGTAGCGAAGCGCCTGCCAGTGGGTGAAGTTCAAGGCACGCGCCGCCTGCCATTGACCTGCGTGCACCGACTCGAGGCCGCCCCTGATGATCTCGCTCAGATAAGCGGTCGCGATGAGGCCCACGGTGATCAAGGCGACCGCGAACGTCGACAGACCGGCATTCGTCGACTGGCAGGCGAAGAATACCAACAGCAGCGTGACGAGAAAGGGTATGCGCCGTAATAACAGGCAGTAGACGAACAGGGCGGCCCGCAGCGGCGCCATCGCGCGGGAGCGGGTGGTGCGAAGAATGGCAACCGCAAAACCGAACAGGAAGCCCGCACCGCAACCCGCCACCGCGAGCCCCAACGTCGTCAGCAAGCCTATGAGCAGCAGCCGTCCGTCGTAGTAGGACAATGATTGCGCGGGTGTGGGCATGGACTTGAGCGCTCAGAGCATCCGTGCCTTGATGCGATAGATGACCCGACCATAGACGATCAGCATGAAAGTCGCGACCAGGCTGATGGTGAGGTACAAGCCTGCGGCGACGATGAATGCTTCGACGGAGAGATAGGTTTCGGCCCCAAGACTCATCGTCCGGCCGGTGAGTTCCTCGACGCCGAAGACCGAAGCCATGGAAGTACCGAGCGTCATGATGATGAACTGATTCGACAGCGATGGAAACATCACCTTCATGACATGGGGAATCATGACGTAGCGCAGGACTTGGATGCGCGAGAAGCCCAGCACGTCGGCCGCCTCGAGTTCCGCAGATCTTACCGATAGCATACCCGCGCGCAGAATCTCGCAGAGATAAGCGCCCGCATTGAATGTCATCCCAACGAGGGCCGCTGCCAACGGTGGGAGAATGACCCCCACCTCCGGAAGCCCGAAGAACAGGAAATAGATCTGTACGAGTTGGGGTGTATTGGTTGCAAAAGTGACGTAGGCGGTGATGAGCCGGCGCAGGTATGGCGGTCCAAGCTGCAGGAGGGCGGCGCAAACCAGACCGATCAACATACCGCAGGCGAAGGCGAGTGCTGCCATCTCGAGACTGAGCCACGCCCCACCGAGGAGGTAGGGCCATTGCTCGAGGATCGGGCGAAATTGCAGCGGCAAGGTTACTGCGAGACGGCCACGGGCGCTTGCGCGGTGGGGTCATACAACATCGGATGGCCGAACCATTTGAGCCAACTGGCCGCGATCAACCCATTCGTATGCAGAACTGCGATTTCCTTGTTCAAGCGCTGGGTCAGCGCCGTGTTGCCTTTCTTGATGCCGAGGCAGTCATAGCCCACCTCGATGGGTGCATCGACGACACGCCACTTCGTGGAGTAATTCTTCGTATAGACCAGCACGAAATCGAGGACATCGATCAGCGCATCTGCGCGCCCCTGGGCAATCGCGCGTACGGCGTCCGGATAGTTGTCGAGCAGCAGCACCTGTGCCTTGGGCAATTTGTCTTTGATGAACTTCACCGGCGTCGTGCCGCGTACCTGGACCAGCCTGACACTCGGGTCGTCCAACTGATTCAACTGCCGATACGGCTTGTCCGCCGTGGTGAGAATGCCCATCACTTCGGTGTTCACGGGATGGGTAAAATCGATCACGCGGAGGCGATCTGCCGTGCGGGTCATGCCGCCGGCGGCCACATCAATCTTGTCGGCCAGCAGAAAGGGGATACGATCGCTCGGGCCCACCGGCACGATGTCCAAGCTCACACCGAGTGCGTCCGCAATCTTTCTTGCGATCGCGACATCGAAGCCGTCGATCTGATTTTTGGCATCATACAGCCCAAGCGGTGGAAGATTCGGATTGACACCGACAACGATGCGCTTTGACGCGATAATGTCCTCCAGAGTGCGTGCTGCGGCATCTGCCGCAGCAAGCAGGGCGCATGCGGCCAGCAGCAAAACGCGGCTTCTATGCGACATGCGTCCCCACCCTTGCTGGTGCGTATACGTTCGGTATACGCTAACATTGCAGCATCGCGTATCCATGTTGTCAAGCACGGCCGGTGCCCATGTCAGAGTTCGACGTGATTGTAATTGGCGGTGGTCCAGCGGGATCGCATGCGGCGCTGTCGACGGCGTCAGCCGGTCTGCGGGTCGCGCTGTTCGACGAGAACGTCGGCGACTTCGGCCCGACCGATCCGGCAGGCGTCCGCGACGTACCAGCCGATGACGCAAGGGCCGGCACCGTGACCCGCTTCATGGCGCATCGGGTGTGGGGCGTGACCGGCGAGTACCGCATCGACGCCGTCGGCCCGCGAGGCCCCGTACATTGCACGGCGCGCGCGTTGATCGTGGCGACGGGTTCGACGGTGCGTATCGTTCCTTTCGAAGGCTGGACCCTGCCTGGCGTCATCAGTCTGGAAACGGCCGCGACACAGATTCGGTCGCAAGGCAGTCTGCAAGGGCGCTCGACCTTGGTGGCGGGCTGCGGTCCTTGGCTTGCAGCCGTCGCCGCCGCGACGATCGAGCACGGCGGCAGGGTTCCGGCAATCGTCGATCTGGCTGATGGTGCCGAATGGATCCGTGCGCTGCGGGCGCTGTCAGGGCACCCGGATCTGCGAGCGCAGAGCCTCAGGTGGCGGCGCACGATTCGCCGATCCGGCACGCCGTGGCATGGCCGCTGCAAGCTGGTTCGCGTGCAGCCGGCCGGCGAGGGTCTGCTCGCGACCCTGGCGCCATGCGATGCGGCTGGCCGCGCGCTCGATGCGCCCTCGATCACCGTGAGCACCGATTGCGTCGCCGTTGGGTACGGGTCTATTCCCGCCACCGAAATCACCGGGCTATTACAGGCGCGGCACAGCCATTGCCGGGAGGCTGGCGGTTGGATTGCGGATGCCGATGAGCTTGGCCGTACTTCGCGTGCAGGGCTCTACGTCGCCGGCGATGTCACCGGTGTCGCGGGTACGGAGGCTGCCGCGACGCACGGCACGCTGGTTGGGCTCGCCTGCGCGCTCGATCTCGACGCCGCGGCTGCTGCGCCACTGAGGGGCCGGATCGACGCTGCGCGCCGCTCGGTTCGGCGGTGTGTCGGTGTACGCTCCGCGATGGCTCACCTCATGGCGCTCTGGGCCGCCCACGTCGACGGCATTGCCGCCGACACGATCGTGTGTCGCTGCGAGAGCGTGAACCGCGCTGAGCTCGACGCGGCCTGCGACGCGGGGGCGCGCGATATGAACCAGCTAAAGGCCTGGACCCGGTGCGGTATGGGCTCATGCCAGGGCCGCCTCTGTGGCGACATGGCGGGCGAGTTGCTGATGCGTCGGACGGGTGCGCCATCGCGCGAAGCCGTCGGTCGATTCACCCCGCGCATGCCGCTGCGGCCTGTCACACTCGACGCGCTGACCGGCAGTTTCGGCTATGACGATATCCCCATTCCGGCTGCGGCGCCGCTGTGAGTGCGACCGATGGCATCCTGACTCATCGGTGTGACGTCGTCGTGGTCGGCGGCGGCGTGATGGGATGCACCACCGCGTTATTCCTTGCGCGCGGCGGCATGCGCGTGGCCCTCGTCGAACGTGATGCGCTGTGCCGCGGCGCCTCCGGTGTGAATGCCGGTACGCTGACGCTGCACATGACGCGGGCTGCGTTGATTCCCTACGCGCTGCCGGCAATTGACATGTGGATGGACACCGAAAAGTGGCTGGGCGCAAGCGTGGGCGCCGTGTCCGCGCCCGGCCTGTGTCTGGCCTTCACCGAATCGGAACGGGAGTTGCTGCGGCATCGTGCTCATGCGCGGCGGCAGTACGGGGCGCCGATCGAGCTGCTCGACCGTGATGCTGCCCTTGGGGTTGAACCGGCCCTCAATCCCAACTTCCTGGAAGCGGCGGTGTGCGCCAGCGATGGCTTCGCGAGCGCGTACCTGACCGGTCGTGCCTATTACGCGGCGCTGAGGGCCGCTGACGTCGGGATTTTCGAGCGAACTCCCGCCACTCGGCTCGACTGGTCCGATGGACACTACCATGTCCATGGGCCCGACGATCGATCCCCCGCGCTTCGTATCGATGCCAAGCGGTTGGTGCTGGCGGGCGGAGTGTGGCTCGAGCCTCTGTGCGCCATGCTCGATATCGCGATTCCCGTGAAAACGCTCGTCAACCAGCTGATTGTCACGGAACGGGTGACACCGATGATGCGCTCCGTGTTGAGTATTGCGAATGGACTCTTGTCCATGAAGCAGTTCGGCAATGGCAGCGTGCTGATTGGCGGCGGTTGGCAAGGCGTCGGCGATCGGGTCCAAGGTGCGACCGAAATCATCCCGCAGAATCTCATCGGTAATCTACGGCTGGCACAGCATGTGATTCCTGCGCTGGCGAAGGCCGGGATTGCCCGGGTCTGGCTGGGGCTGGAATCGGAGACTGCCGATGGGATGCCGATGATCGGCCCTCTGCCGGGCCAGAACGATGCATGGGTGATCGGCTGCGTGCACTCCGGTTACACCAGCGGTCCCTACATGGGCAGGCTGCTGGCACAAACAATGCTGGGAGAGGCGACCGAACTGCCGCTATTCGATCCGGCGCGGCTCATCTGCGCCCCGGTGCCATCGCCTCGTCAACGGCGGCTCCAATGATTCCCGCGATTGACACGCCCTTCCATGGCATCTATGCCGCCATGCTGTGCCCGTTCGATGCGGAGGGTCGCCATCTCGATGAAGCCGTACTCGCACGACACATCGAGGAGACCGCGTGCGTTGACGGCATCGTTGGTGTCTTGGTCAACGGGCATGCCGGGGAGAACTTCGCCCTGTCGCGTGATGATAAGCGGCGCGTCGTCGAAATTGCGCACCATGTGTGTGGGGACCGCTCGATCATCGTCACGGGCGTGAACTCGGAGGACAGTTACGAAGCCCAGGCGCAGGCCGATGACGCACGCCAGGCGGGTGCCGACGTGTTGCTGCCGTTTCCGCCTTACTCCTGGGCGCTATCGACTGATCTGAAAACCGTCCTTCGCCACCACCACATCGCCAATGCCAATGCGCGGATGCCGATGATGTTGTATCAGTCCAGCGTCAAATCCGGCGCAATGGCGTACACGCCTGCAATCCTCACTGAACTGTTGAATCTTCCCGAAGTTGTCGCCATCAAGGAGGGCAGTTGGGAAACCGGAATGTATGAGGCCAATCGGCGGCTCGCACTACGGATCGCGCCGCACGTCGCCGTGATGGCATCGGGAGATGAACACCTGTTTCCCTGTTTCGCCATCGGCACCGAGGGCAGTGTCGTGAGCCTTGCGGCCGTCGTGCCGCGGCTGATCGTCGCGCTCTACCGCGCGGTCCAGAGCGGCGATTTGACCCGGGCCCGGGACCTGCACGAGCGCATCTATCCACTGGCGAAGGCAGTGTATGGCACGGCACCCGGCTCGCACGCCAACGCGCGACTCAAGGCCTGCTTGCATCTGCTCGGAAAATTCCCCCATCCGGCGGTGCGGCCGCCCATCCCAAGCGTGTCAGACGCGGAAATGAAGCACCTTGAAGAGGCGTTATCCTTCGCGTGCGGCCCATTGTAGCCGGCGCCGCGCCCGCCTCATCATCAAGCCCACGCAATCGCCGCGCCCGGGCCGCCAACAAAAAAGGGCGGCAGCAATCGCTTGCCGCCGCCCTTGCAGGTTCAAGCCTTCCGGGACTGGTCTTCCCTTAGAACTTGTACGACGCCTTCACGTAGTAGAAACCCCCGTCGATGCCGAAGGGCGAGAAGAACGGGTACTGCTCGACGGCAGTGGGGTCTCCGAGCTTGCCGCCATACACGTTGAGGTGCTCGAGCAGAGTCGAGTTCAGCTTGTCCGGATACCGGTTGAACAAGTTCTGCGCACCCACAGAGAGCTTCAGATTGTCGGTGAACTGGTAGCCGATATCCAGGTTCGTGATCAAGGTGGTGCCTTGCTGGTCCTTGAAGTACTGGGAAGTGTCACTGTTTGTA
>Ga0209208_10002704_pt1 | contig 25469 bp, 23 predicted proteins | sample S1TSphfallax_3_FD_187694 | JGI IMG/M metagenome (GOLD analysis project Ga0209208, IMG submission 187694) | Host-associated microbial communities from peat moss isolated from Minnesota, USA - S1T2_Fd - Sphagnum fallax MG (SPAdes) (version 2) | ecosystem: Host-associated > Plants > Peat moss >...
AAAAAAAAAAAAAAAAAAACCTATTAAGTGCATGTTGCAATTCCTTGTTAGTTGAACATAATTTCTATTATAATTGTGTTCATCATTTATTTTGGCATAGGGTAATGTAAGGGGCACGAATTGCAAGGACATAAATATAGGGTACTTATTCGTGCTTCTATTAAGGCCTTGTTGCACATGGGGGGGGGAGGGATGGTAAGCTCCAAAATTGGTTAAATAATTCCCATATGGAACCTAATAGAGCTCGCATGCCAAAAAAATGATGCATGTGTCAAAACCTTCTTGATTGCTTGTCGAATAGTAATTACTAAAAAAAGTGGTAGAACTTACAAGTTAAACAATGCTAGCTTCAAGCTCCATTAAAAGGGAAATTACATGGAAATATGTAAAAGTTGGAGGGATCAATGAACATTCCCAAGGCATTAATGATTTTGAATTTTCATATGTTAGAATAATGGTGTGTTTGTTGTGAAAGACTTGCAAACATGAGCAAGCTTATGCATGTCATGGAGTTATTTATTTTGTAACTGAAGTAAGGTTTCATGGTAATTATTGGCAAACTAGGAGTTGTTAGGCCCATCTTTGGAGTTATTGATGGGTGTGATTTCACAAGGAATGAGGTTGTTTGCATATGTGAAAGAGGTTGATAAAGTTCATCACTTTAAAAAACATATTCATTTTCTAATAGGTGGTACGTTTTGTTTTGGTTTGTTTACATTGTTTGATTTTAATACCTATCCTACCATTTTTTTATCTTCCTAAACATTGGGTTTTTATTCCATAATGTTTAGGGTTTCATGAAGAATGTAACAACTTTTTGTGAGGATTAGAAGCTCCAACATCATTAGAGTTGTCAAAATTTGTAATTGGAGATGAGGAAAATGTTCATGGTCCCCAAGGTGGATGCCTAATTGTCAATGTTTTTCCTAAAGGTAGTTGTAGTAAAGTAATGCAAGGTCAAAGGGGTGGAGGAGGAAGAGTAGGGAGAACAAGAAGAGGGAGAATAACCAACTTTACAACACCAAAAATGAAAGCTTTTAATTGGACAAAAACAAATATGTTTGTGTTCATGAATAGAAGGAAGGAGGAAAGAACCCATTATTGTATCAACTATGTCTTGCAAGAACATTGAACCTAACTTCATGTAATTGTGATGATGTGTTGCCAATTTTGTATTTGATGGAACCTTTATGAAGATGTGGCTACGATTAATTGAATCTATACAATTTGGTATCCCTTATTTACATTCAAAATCAAAAATCATTTTAACTACATGCTTTCCATGAGGCTAAGAAATTACACTTATAAAAATGGCACAAATTGTAGGTACATTTTATGGAATATGTCATAAAGAATTGATTTTCCTATGTTAGCACTATTAGGTATAGGAACGGTTGCGTGGTTGTGCATCAATTTGAATAAAGAAATATTTAATTGAATTTGATTAAAATTGGTTTTTTCTATCTTGAAATTTTTTTAACAATGTAAAACAAAAAATCACAAGTTTGATAAATTTCCACTTTTTCATTCTAAGTACATGTCAAACCACGTGTCTATAATGTAAACTTTGAAAAGAAAGTAATCAAACCAACACAATGATCTTGGTTTCACATACCACCTATTCAAAAGCTTGTTGACATGTAATGTGAATATGTCAATAATAGTTTTGTCATGAAGGATGCCTTGCATGTTGTCATCCTCATCCCTTTTATACATTAGATCCTTGTTTTTGAATGGTTTGTCATCATCTTGTTTCTTTTTCCTTTTCAAAGTTTATTTTCTTTTCCCAAAATTTTCATTTGATAATATGACATTTAAAGTGGTTACCAATAAATGGAAGCTTTTACAACAACACAGTGATGATGGGGTTCAATGTCGGTAGACCATTTGATCCATTGTTGTTTTTAACGTGTATAAACATTATTAGATGAAGAGATCATTTACATGAGCAACACCAATCGTGGGTAGTGGTGTTGGCAAGGTTTTAGTGGCACATCGCTGGGTAACAAATTTGTGCATGAGATTACAAATTTTCAATGTTTTCATCCCATTGCACAAGATTTCCATGAGTTCCATTAGAATGTTATTACAATGAATTGAAATGGGCTATGCATACACAATTTCATAAATAGTATACACATTTTCTACTTCAAATTGGTGGCATTATTTTTCAATTCATATCAAATATACATTTCAATATTTTGGCAAGATGTCATGCATTGTTGTGATAATGCTTTGTGTGTGTCGATGGCCACGATTTGCATTTTAGTTCCATAATATAAAAGATGTAACATGCCCCTAAACATTATCAAATGCATAAAAATGATAAAACTTGAATACATTGAAATAAATCAAAGTTGTATACAATATGACAAACTCACCCAATTTTGTACTCCAAAATCTTGTCTTATTCAATTCATAGGAGTTGTTGTCGTAACCCTAACCTTAGGCTCGCGACCAAGGGAAGGGCTTGTGAAGGTGCGGGCCAAGAGGGAAGCTCGAGAATCACATTTCATGCTCTTGGGAGTGTAAGTGAGTGTGAGGGAATGAATCCTCACACTCCCAAGTGAGCTCCCATTTGTGGAGTTGGAGTTTTGATGGATTTTCGAATTTTCAGAGAGCAATTGTATAGGTCAAAACCCATTGGATTGAGAAGTTCATTATATCATTGGAAAGTTCTTGAAACATGGAGGTCTAAAATGGGCTCACATGACTCATTTGGACACTTAACACACAAGTTATAGTCAAAAGAAGGGTCGGGAGTCAAATTAACAATTTGACTCCTAAGCACTAAAAGTCGAGAATCACCTCGATTCCTTATGTGTAGGTTGCATGCGACATACCGTTGAAAAGCTTTTAATGAAGGCTATAATTTTGCCTTGGACCTCATTTCAATTGGAGGTCTGCACGTAAAGTTATGGGCCCCCAAAGTTGTGGGAGTCCCAGTTATGGGAGTCCTAATTGTGGGAATTTTGGGATTCCCATTAGGGAGTCTTGGGAGAAAATGACATTTGGGTGTTGGTCCAGGCACAAAGTATATTATAAGGGGGAAGGTGGTGGCTTCCCCAAGTCTAGACCGTGGTGAATCTTGTGAATTTGAATTCGTATGTGGTTCGTCCTAACACCAAAAATGTTCTAGTTATGCATTTACCAATTTGTTATTTGGTTTTGTCTAGGTATGTGTGAATAAGTTTTTGCTTGTCATTCTTCCTAGTCCCATTTCGAAGCTCTAGCACAACCCTCTACCCCAAAGTGCTATGAGTTAGGTAACATGTCCCAACTCCTTACTTTTCCGTTGTTTTCACCTTAGACTCACATTTGAGTCTATCAAAGAGCTTAACAACTTTTCAATTGTAAAATCCATAGCAAAACAATTTGTATCCATTCTAGTTATATTCAGCCCTATATCAAAGCAATTTCAAAAGATGACATGCATTAGTGTACCATAACTATTCAATGCAACCCAATGACATATTAGATTTTGATGATAACTTTTAAGATTTTAATTGATTATGCCTTGCTTGAAATGACATTCTTTTGAAAGTTGTTACATTTTGAATCACTTTAAAGTGTATCAAAGGATTGTATCCCTTGAATATTATAACTAAATAATGTGATCATCAAGATCTAAAATGAATTGTTATGAATCATCAACATATTTAATCACGTACCAAGACATTGCTTCAATTATTTTAATTTTTTTTCTTCACATTCATAGGATTGCCATAATCTTTCACCAAAATCAATCATGATGTTCACAAGTCCCCAAATGAACATGGATGGAAAAAAATTGTCATCCAAAAACTTGTAGCATTGTTTTGTTCTATGTGGCCATAAGTCTATGGATGTCAAGGGTGGCTTACTCCCTATTTCTTAACATAAGCAATGGTTTCACATGGCATTTAACAAGCATCTTTATTTACGTATTTGGTTGTTATGTGCAACTAGCTAATTAATGAGAGGGTAGGCTCAGAATTAGTTAATTAGTTAGTTATTTTTATTTGATTATTCCCAAAATGAGCCATTTGATTTGCCCATCACCAATATTTTTGAAACATGGAGGGACACCCCCAACATAAAAGCCTAAATACGCTTCCCTCCCCAAAATGGAAGCATGCTTTGAGATGCTTCCTTTTGCCTTAAGTTATACTAGATTGTAAAACAATATCATTGGTAAACTCAGATGGATGATAAACATCCATTTCCGCATCCATTCATCCATCCATCCATGCACACAACGGGCAGTAACGCTAAGCTGCAATGGCACGACGCCAGGCCGATATTTGTCATTCAATTTCCCACGGGCAGCGCGGCAGTCCCCGTTCCCGCCCAGGTCAGTCAGATCTTAAGCTGGGAAGTTCCAGTACGGTAGCAACACTGGCGAGTATCCCCAGACAGATTCAGACAGATTTCGCCTTAACTGGAGACATTTTTTGTAGCCAGTAGACAGACTGGTGGCGACAAGCTCCCGAAAATAGGGGGAATTTTGGCGAATTATTCAGAGAAAAATGGGGAATTCTCGCCAAAACAAAAAAGACTACTGGGAACAACCCTCCTTCCCCGCCCCAGTTGACTGGGGCCCAGATCGTGACCTAACGGTACGTAGCTTGTGCGACGTGTTGAGTAATGCGGATTTAGGGTTAAAGGTTTCTGTTTGTTTTTGGCGACCCATTTAATTATTTACTCTCCTCTTTTGGTTTTTCGTTTCAAAATTAACGGATCCATTTCTCGTTGGAGATTTTCTTCGTTAATTTTCGCCATTTTATTGTTATGCCTTTACCAGCCTCCCTTTTTTTTCCCGGGGGCGGGGGGCAAACGAACTCAAAGTCGCCTCATCATAATGAATTCTTTTTTTCAAATCGCCAGATTCAGCCAAAAGGTTCAAAACATGTCGCCAAAAGATAGCCGAATTCCTAAACTTTTCTACTTTCCTTTTTGATCTGTAGCCAAAATCTGGCTAAGTCCTCTGCTAGATGATCGCCAGACCACGTAGCTCACAAAATTGCAAAACCTAAAAAAACAAAAAGAAACACTGAACGGAACTTGGGCGTTTTGTGTTTGTTTGTCGTCGTTTCTGCCGGATCCCGCAAGCTTTCGCTTTGTCTTCTTCTCTAAGGTGGTGGTGGGTGCACGCCAAATACAACGACGCTAGATCTCTCTCTGGTGTCGCCAATTTGGATTTTCATGGAAGTTGTTGAGCTCTTCTTGAGCTCTTCTTCTTTTCCAATCTCTGCACGTTTTCTGGTTTGCAACAAATCTTTAGGCAACTAACTTTTCCCTTTTTCTCGCTTATGGTTCTGCGAAGAGAAAATCGGGTTGGGGTATTGAGAGACGGAGGAGGAGGTATAGGAGGGGGAGGCGTGCCGCCGGCGGTAGTAGCTACCAACTGTAGCAGCAGCGAAGACGACGACGAAGGCGGGCGTAGTTTTGGGCGTGTGAAGAAGGGGCTGTCGTTCTTGTTGTTGTGAGGGTTTGAACTCTAATGGGTCTCATACAGAGACTCTTGTTCAGAAGTAGGAATAATAACGATTTCGAGAAGAAACTGCAGCATTTGTCGAAGGAGGAAGTCATTGTGCATACTCGTTTGAAGCGGCGCACTCAGAACTGGAGAAAGCTTGCTAGAGCTTTGATCATATACTCTATCGTCGGCGAGGTAGGTTTGTTTCTCTTTTTTCTTTTTTCCCCTTCCCCTGTTTCCTTTTCTGCAGAAGATTGGATACTTGAAACGTCCTCCTCGACAGGGAGGTGAGTTCGCATCGATCACGAAACAGGTGTGATTTGAATCAGACACAAGAGTGTTGTTGTTGTTGTTGTTGGGGTCGTCAGGCGTTGCTATTAGGGGTAGCGATTCTCTCTACACGATCCACGGACTTGCCATGGCAAGTGCGCGCTGTACGCGTGCTCCCTGTTTTTGCATTGCCGGCGGTCGTTACACTCATATACTCGGGATGCGCAAGCTACAATCGAATGAGTGAGTTTTCTTTTTCTTCCCGCCCCCCCCCTTTTTTGGGGGTCTTCATGAATCAATGAGTCCTGCTCTTTTCTTTCTTTCCTGGTTGGGTTTTTCCTCTGTTGGCCCCCTTGTGTCTGTCTGGGATCTTCCAATTTTCTTGAGAGTATGTGTACCCATTATCTCTCGTCCTTCCTCTCGTTCTGTTATTTTTCTCTCCTTTCTCAAACGAAGGTTGGTTTAGTTTTTGAAAAAAAAGTTTTTTTTGACAGGGGAGCGCAAGGATCATCTACGTTTGGAAAAGTTGAAAGCTGAGCGGCAAGAGAAGATCAATGAATTGAAAGAGAAGACTAACTATTACAACACACAGCAGCTTATTCAGGTTGGTACAAGCTGTATTCTCATGGCCTGTCTCAGCTCTGCAATTGATGATGTTTCTTATGAGTCCAGTTTCCAGTTTAGGGCTGATTTTGGAGTAGAGTTCCACCTGGCAGACACTGATGATGCTGGATGTACTTCTGGTGTGAGTTAAATTTGCCTACTTGAATTTTATCATGATGTGAAAAAAAATCTAAGTTTGGAGAACCTCTGTCAGGAGTTAAAAGAGGCTCTAATAGTGTGAGTTGAGGTTGTGTGGGCAGCGGTATGACCCTGATCCAGAAGCAAAAGCTGCAGCAGCAAGTATCCTAGCATCTAAGCTGGGAGCAGAGTCTGGTCTCAAATTGGCACTGGCTGCAGGCCTTACCAATAAAGAGGAGCTGACTGGAACTAGCAGTGGAAGTGGCACCGTGTTAGGCTCTGGTAGTAACAGCTGGGACTCTGGTGGGGGAAAGTCAATGGGAATGAGAAACCGTAGACCACAAGGACGTCAAGATAGTGTCAGCAAAGTTCCTTTGTCTGCAATACAGACAGTGGAGGGACCGCCACAGAACAAGTTACAAGGTACCCAGGAGATGTGGGAGAATGAGCAGGCTATGGAGTCAGCACCTTCTAGAAGTAAGCCAACATATGGAGGCTGGATTGCCCGGCTTGCAGCTATGCTTGTTGGGGAAGACCCCACCCAGTGCTATGCTCTCATTTGCCGAAAGTGTCACATGCATAATGGTAAGAAAGCACCAGTCCTGCACAATTATGGCAGTATCAATGTCTTGTAGTATAATGGGTGCTGCAGTTTTTCACTATTCTTATTGATGATATACCTGTGTGCTCTCAGCAAGTGCTGCTTGTTGAGAGCAATGTAATTATTTCATGATTTGGGTCATGTCTTCCATCTTTAATTTTTGGAGTTTCCAGTACTCTGTGAAGATTGCTGTTTCTATTCAGTTTGGATGACATGTGCGACATTGTTATTTGTACCATATCCTTTTATTATGATCCTCTGATTGTTCGATACCTCTCCAATTTCATTCCTTGCTAGTTTGTGCAAGAAAGTGCACTTGAAGCTGAAGTATTTGCATAACAGTTGGATGGCTGTATGTGCTGACATCTGTTGACAGTGATAAGCAATTTCAGGTGCATCAAAGTCTGGCCTTTGACATTGTAGTGGCTGTCCTGTTGTGTGGATATGAGTAGGGTTGGCAAGGAAGGAAGACTTTCAATACATAACCTACTACTGCCCTCACTGCTATACTCTCAATGGCGCTCGGCAAGTGGGAGATGATGGGATTGAAACAGACAGAGGCCTAGATGGATTGTCACCGAGACCACTACAGTTGACAGGGATGTCTCCAGTGGAAGGTGGCAGTACCCATAGGGTGGTAAATTCAGCTGGGCAAAGCCCAGCTGCCAGTATCTCTGCCTCTGGTGTACCATTGAGCAGTCCTGAAGATCCTATAGTTGAAGCTATTGGCTCAGAAACTGAAGCTGAAGAAAGTGTTGGTGACCTCAAGGCAGGGAACATTAGACAGACAGAATCCTTGCAGCTTAGTTGATCAATAGTAATGATTGTGATACAGATAGAGCATCATGTCTTGATCAACACCCATTGAAAGTGCACAGAATGTTTTTCCATTCCCTTTTTTTCAACTGGTTTAGAGCACTTATCAGTGTAGATTGACACTGAATCTGACTGCCTACCTAAGCCTTATACCAATGCCAGGTCCCAAAATTTGTTTCATTTGCTACACTAACAACTTTGCCAGTCATTACAGCTCTTCACCTGTACTTGCCCTGTGTTCATTTATCTGTGGAAAACCTAATGATGTGGGAACCGGGCACCTTCACTTGCTTTAGTGATGTAAGCCAGGAAGGTTTGCCACCTCCCTCTTTTACAGAACTGGAGCATTTAGTGAACAGTGTAGAGGGGGACAATTCGGCACTACAAAAGTCAAGGATTCAATATACAGCGATGACTGATATCCCATGATGAGGTGGTGCTATCCCATGATTTGTCTGAGATTGGTATATGCAGGAATGCAGTGATGATCTTGGATGGTATGGGAGAAGGAAAGAAAGATATGGCAACAAGTGCCAACCAGAGCAAGAGGTTCAGTTATGTAAAATCTACGCCATGCATCCTGAAGTGAGGCTGCAGATCTTCCCAACTTCTGCAATTTGCAGGGTTCTCCATCATGATCTGCAGGCATCTTGCTCATTGTAAGTATCTGGCAGGACCTTCCACCTTAGTGTTTCTTGCTGGCTGTAAGCCACCTCATTTCTGTTGCTTTTTCTCTTACTGTTCAGAGCAGTTGGCCTATATTTTTCATGTGCCCAACAAACTCAAAATTATTCTGCTGTCAGGGATTATGTTCTAAAGTCTGACAGGCTTGTGCACACATGATTAGAGCCCTTCATAGTGGAGACACAGTTGTTTGTCACAAATACTTTGTTGTTTCTGTATGAGGAGGAGGCCCTTGTGCAAGGGACTGCTGAGTGCCTCTCTATCCTCCAAAGAGTAATGTTTTCCAATCAGGCATTACTGAGTACAACACTTACCTGTAGAGATTTAACTCTTTAGCAGCAGGTGTGGCACAAAACAGACCATCAGCCTGGGTAATTGCTCAGAGGTGGGAGATTTAAATCTCATGGAGCCTGAAGATAAATGTGGGTAAGGCCCTCTTACTAATACAGATCAACTGTCTGATATAAAGTTGGATGGTCCAAGGATGATGTAGGATTGGTTCTCTGTGAGGTTTTGGGTACAAGGTCACAAGAAGTGACACCCATTCCCTCCTTTCCCTGTATTTCAAGGGGGAATCTGTTCAATCTGAGTGACTGTTCAGTCAATGTGAGCTTAGCAGGTGGCCTGTGGACTCACAATATCAGAGGCTACTTGTGGGGTTCTAATCTGCAATTTTTGGGGCTGCAAATCAATGCTGGTTTGTTAAGGGTCAAGCTCTTTCAGAGTAATGAAAGTTGGCCCCAAGTTTCTGTATCCAAATTTCAGTTATCAATACAACATCTTCACATTGAAATTAAGTGTCAAATCTCTAACAATTGTTGAGAGTCTTGTGATTAGTATTCATGGATTTGGTGATGTCTTCTGGAGTCTCTGCCAACAACTATCAGGTTTTTGCATTCATTTCAAGTGAGGAAATTTTCCCCCTTCTATTCTTCTTAAACCTCATGTTTTCTTTTAGTTTGAGTTTGATGCTTTCACAATCTGAGGTTCATGTCATGATGTAGAAAATGCAATGTTAAGTAATGAGGAAAGGATGATGGATGAAGTGTCATGGACTTTGGATCCACAACCCGAAGAAATGGCGTAAGCAATTGGGTTAAGCTGGGTATCAGTTATACATAAACACTGCAATGTTTGATTCTGGATTAAAATTTGGAAAATAACTTGTAATTGGAATAATTTTTTTGGGAAAGAGTGATTTTCATTTTGAGGTCTTGGAAACCCCAATTTGAATAGTTGGGCTTGGGACCTGCAATCATGAAATGCCTTCCTTCTCACACTTTGATTTACAATATGAAAACTCAGGATGGAATTATGAAGCCTCTGAATAATGGAGAATGGTAGAAACTTAACATTCCATTTGTGTTTTCCTGTACCCATCCTTTTACAAGACGAAATGAAATAGAAAGAAAGTACCAATATAACCTCATTTCCCCTTACACCGAAGTGGCCCATCCCCATTCACCTAATTCTTCACATAAAGAGATGAAACAAAAGAGAAAAAAAAACAGATAACCTCCTTTCTTGGCAAGGCTTAATTAAAAGTGAGACTTTATTGGCCTTGCCTACCAAGGCAAGGATATTGTGTTTAGATCCATTATAGAGTATAATAGCTTAATGGATTTTGGCCCCTAGGTAGTAGGTTTATTTTTATATGAGGATTTTTGAAAGATTATATTTTTGCATGGTGAAATATTTGAATTTTCATAATTTTTCTTTTGCCTTAAGATACTTTTAAATGTAAATGGCAAGGCCATAGTGTAACACATCCTTTGTTAATTTTCAAACGACTTTTAATCTTTCTACTAATTTGTGGCCAAAAAAGGATAATGTTGTTTTTCAAATGTGATGTGTAAGATTCCAATCAATCCTCATTGGCATGTGGTTAAAAGGAGGTCATTATCATTTCATGTGGTTATAACAAGTTATACTTTGCATTCCTTCAATTGCAAGATTGTGTGAACATGGCTTTAGTCAACAAAACTTTCATAAAAAAATCAAGAGGTGTTCATATTTTCACTAGCACAAGTGTCAACATGATGAAGGGGTCACCATTATTGAGTCATCTTTAATCACAAGGCAAGAGGTAGGATGACCCTTTAGGAAGTTTTTAATTTGCCTTGGTCTATTATCAAGCATTTTTACATACCATTGCTCGAGCCTTTAGTTCTATCTTTCCATCCCTAGTGGATGATACTCCCATCATGCACTTTATGAGCAAGATTGTCTTTACTTTTCATCACCTTTTGACCTAGTTTGCCGTAGTTAGGCTTAAGGTTAAGGTGTCAAAATGCAATTTTTGAAGCCCATTATGGATCCCTTTAAACATAGATATTTTCAAGGGCTGCATTTTAATCATAAATGGTTTATGCATTTTGGGTGTGTTAATGGGTTTAAAAAACTTTGTCACAAATTTTTTGGATGAGGTTTTATTTTAGGATGTGACATATATTGATGATCTTCCTATTTGGGAGACGCACAAGTTACATTGGGCATTTTGTTTTCATGTGTTGTTTGTTGACCTTATCTCACTTGGATGGTACCTTTTTTTTTTTCCTTCTTATTATTTTTGACGAATTTCAATAGGAAAGTTATGTAAGTTTGTGGGGACATTATGGGTCCAGGGTCATGAGAATCTATTCATGGCCTTTTAGCGAGGTGTTAGGCCCAACTATCAATTTTTTTGGGTGGTATAGGCTTTTGAATTATGGAGGATTATGCCCCATCAATTTTTTTAGGGAGTTGGGCTTTGGTGGTTTTATATTTGTGCTTTAGGTTTCATATTTTCAATAAACTCAATTTGAAAAGTATGTCTTTCAAGTTGAGGGGGGGCCCACACCTCTTTCATGTAGTTTGGGATAACTTTCCTCTCGCAACTAGAAAGATGCACCTTTCTTTTGAAAATTTGACAATTATTAACACCTTAGGTTTGTAGGCATCTTTGATGGACATCCATCATGACACATCCTTTAAGTCTATCTTGGAGGATGATTCCATTTCCTCAACATTTAAAGCCCACATTTGCTCTTGTTCGAGCAAGGGGGTAGGGCTATGATTGATGTTAAACCATCTATTTGTTCATTCCGCATCACGCACTTTACTTTCATTTCAACATTGTGTTTTCATCTTAATTTGATGCAACTTTTGACATCTCCTCATGTGCAAATGTGGACATGGGTTAAATGCATTTGGCACGCATTTAACACATTGTTCATTTAGAGGTTAGTGAATAGCCACACATGATACCATAAGAAATGTCATGTACGCCTTTGCTTGAAAAAATGGGCATGATATATGGAGAGAGCAGTGGTATGTCCTTACATAAGGAGTTTCATTACAAGCTGATTTCTACATGATTCATAAGGATTAGGTCTTTGTTATTGATGTGGTGGTTATTGACCCCATGTAGGAGATGGTGGTTACAAATGTCATTAATTGACCAGTCGATGTAATTGCAAGATTTAACGCCATTGTTAAGATAAATATAAAAGGTTTCATGAGGGGCACCACTTTATTTCGACAGTTATGGAGGTGCACGGCGCACTTGGGTGTGATAAAAATTGTTTCATCAAAGAGTGTGTTTGTCTTTTCCACGATAGATGATGAGGAGCTCATTTATCCTTGTTTTTTTTGTATTCAATTTTTCAAGCAACATCTTAGTATTGCTTTTTAGCATGCTTTAGCTTTTGTTATATAGAGAAAGATTGTTTTGGTAGGAGATGTTTATTCTAAACCTCCTCTTATTATTAAATTCATGATTTTGCTTGTAGGTGACATTAAAAGGGTTGTGGATGAGATAGTTCCCTACCATAAGAAGGACTAGCTCTCACCCTTCTTTGGTTCCTATTGGCTTTGTCTTTTTGGCCTTCTTTTTTGTCATCCATGTGATGGTTTCAACCATTAGGTTTTTTATTGAATATTTTGTGTTTGTAGTTTTCACCAATGGTGTTTTGGGCCAACAACCACTTTATTTGCACCATGAGTCCAACCAAAATGCAAATACATTACTTGTTTTATGAACAACATGCTTTGTTCCTTTCTCTTCCTGAAAGGCTCTTTTAGCCAAAGCAAAAAGGAGGATGTCAAGTGTCAACAAAACATGAGCAAGCTCCTATTGTGTAACAAAGTAGAAGCAAAACTGGAATGGAAAGAGAAAGGAATGAATAAGAGAGGAAATGAAATTTTCATTCCCAAATTGACAAGGTTAATGAATCATTGGGCCAATGAGAGCCAAGTTTGGTACCTTGTGCTAATTAGTAGATCATTAACAAAACAAAGGTTTAAGGCTACAATGTGTAACTCTCAACTTGAGAATTGATGAAAGCATGAAGATTCTCATTACACAATTGGTTATCGACTAAGTAATGACAAGAGTGTGCAAGTTAACATGAATATTGTCACATGAGTAGTGAAATTATTCAGAGTGTAGCCTATGATAATTATGATAATTTTCACAATGTCAATGTCATATTTTCACCCAAAAAAATCATTTCACTATTTTGAGGATTATTTAATGACGAAACTGACCTTAGGGTATGGTATCACCCAAGTGGGCAGAGCCGACATTTGGCCATTTGTTTAATTTTGAATTTTCGATTGCAGGAAAAGACGAAATAGGTACCTACTTCCACAATCCAGAACCTCATCTCCATCTGCCGCCAAAGTCAGATATCCTCGTCATCTCCATCTCCTACTCACCAAATGCAGAGCTCGTCGCTGCGCGTGTCGTGCCGGCACCACGGCCACCTCTGCCACAACTCCGACACTACTGGCGTCCCGGCTGCTGTCGTTGTTTCCGGCTTCCATGCGCACTGGCCTATCCGTTTTCGCAACAGCGTCGCCGTTTCCAGTTCTTATCGCCGTGCTGGGACCATACTGTAGGTACGTACGTATCCCTGCCTCCGTCCAGGTTATGATATGTTGTTGCCTGCCTCCATCGCCCGCCCCAGCCGGAGCGGCAACAGCAGCAGAAGAAGAACATTTCGTATTATTCTAAAAGAAACCCGAGATTTCAGAAGTACGAGACAATCGTCGTTATTTCGATTGATTTCTTAGTCTGGAATTGGAAGGTGAAGAATAGAAGAGTCCTGTCTCCTCGGATCGACGTCATCGTAAGAGAATCTGTTAGGATTTGTATCTTGTAGCTTGTCGAGAAGTCTTTCACGCGGAGTCTTTCTTGAAAGCAGAAATTTGATCTATTGAAGAAGGTGTAGTTTGGACCGGTGGTATTAGACGGATTCTGAGGAGTGAATTGCAGGCCGTATTGATGAGCGGTGATCAGGTCATAGTTATTAAGTTTTGGAATTTGTTCCTTGTGTGAAGAGAGAGGGAGAGAGAGGGAGTTGATTTGCGTGAAGCAAATTGCAAGGAATGGTCGGGATTGATTTGTAGTGGTGTTACTGTTTGGAAGGAAGATGAGATTTGGAGAAAGACGAACCGCTAGGAAGTGTGGTGAGGGGAAGTAACAAGAGGTTTTTGACCGGGGATTTGCACTTTGCACACACACCTGCACGTGTTCGGAATACGATTGCAAACAAAACATCCGTGGTCGGTCTTGATTGTTTTCCTTCCGCAAGCACCTATCATGGGGGGAAGGTCGAATGTAGCGGAGCCACAACGACAAGGCCATGTCGAAGAGGATAATATTGCAGCGGCGAGTCTATCTTCGCATCAACCGATTAGAGGAGGACAAGGAAGGCCTGTCACCACAATGACTTCTGAGGCTAAACAGACACAATCCGGGGGAGGCGAGAGCAGCCAATTGCAGCCGCAGGCCGTATTCGGCTATTGTCTGATGCCAGGATTGCGCGGAAACCCAATGGAAGACTTTCACGTCGCTGAAGTTCGTGAAATCGATGGAGAAGAGGTACGTGCAAGCAAGCAGCAATGCACGAGACATCGATCTATTAGTTCTAGCTTCGTCGGAGAAGATCATGCCTTCTACTAAAATAAAAAAGAAAAAGTCATGACTATATATATATATATAGAGGAGCATAGGTTCGTTGCAGCAGGAACTACTGAGAAACAAACAGAGAACAAACCAAGAGGCAAATTGCACTATGTGTGAGCTGTAGGAAGAATCCGCTTGCTGATGGATGCACTGTAGTCACTGAAGGACAAATATTAGTTAAAGCAATCAATATGTACAGGCAGAGTGCTGAGGCAATATTTTTCTTTCAAACTTGTCTCTGTGTGTAGGTTGGAATGTTTGCAATATATGACTCTCATGGTGGAGATGCAGTAGGGAGATACTTGCAAGAGAATCTGTTCAGGAACATTTTGCATGGAGGTGGGGTGGGGTCTGATCCTGCTGGTGCCACTAGGGATGCTTATTTGCTCACTGACAGAAAGATACTGGAATCTGTAATTGGGAGAGGAGGGAGCACAGCTGTAACTGCCTTGCTTTCTGAAAATGGTGGTCGGTTGATAGTGGCAAATGTTGGAGACTCCAGGGCAGTGTTATCAAAGGATGGCAAAGCAGTTCAAGTATCAGTTGACCATGACCCTGGCCGTCCTTTGGAGCGTGCCAATGTGGAGGCCAGGGGTGGGATTGTCTCTCACATGCCAGGTACAGCAACCTGAGCAGATTATGAAATCTGCTCTTCTATGCAAGTTTCTGAACCTTTTCATGTACCTGCTTATTGAACCTGAGTCAGGAGTCATGCAGTTCAGAAGTTATTTGTCACAGTTGCATCCAACTGTAGCTCTGTATTTTGATGCCATTGGACATTATTCTGCACAACCTGAAGTTTGCCATAGTCGCAAATTTCCATCTCTTCTTTAACCTAATGAATGATCAGAGAAAAGTTGAGCTGTGGAAATGCAGATATGGGTGGAATCCAGCCATTTCATGCTAGGAGGTGTGGATTGACAAAGTGCTGCACATGAATTGCAGTCTTTTTTCTGTTAAATGTCAAGGCTGTATTTGCTATCCTGCATACATACTGTACAAAGGCTAAGTCTTCAGGTGGAGGCATTTGCAAAAACACAATCTAAAGCAGGTACTTAATTTGTTTATGCAGGTGACTGTTGGCGAGTAGATGGGCAGCTCTCAATAGCCCGAGCATTTGGTGATAAGGTTTTGAAGGAGCATATGAGTGCAAAGCCTGATGTGGCTGATCTAGTAGTGGACTTATCCTGTGAAGCTCTGATATTGGGAAGCAATGGGTTGTGGTCAGTTTTTGACAACCAGGAGGTTGTTGATATTGTCCGAAGTGTGGGTGACCCTGCAAAAGCTGCTCATAGCCTCGTACATGAGGCTCGACGCCGCTTCAGTGAGGATGATATCTCATGTGTTGTCATTGAATTTCATGAGGTGTAAAGCAAGTTCATCAAAACAAACACGCTTTTTGCAGGGATGAGGTGCTTGCATTATTATTGCACATTCAGAAGGCGAGGCAAAATCTTTGTACAGATGCAAACCCAAGATGTGAACTTTTGAATAAAGCATGCTGAAGAAATAATGCAGCACCAGACAGGACCTTTTTTTTGGTTCTGTTTTTCCAAATCTTTTACTCATATGTTGGGTGAAAGACTTTCACTGGAAGAAAGTGTTAAGGGGTGATGGCTAACATGCTGCGACAAGAAAATTTAACATTCATGACACCGGGGGGCAACTTTCGTAACATTCATGACACCAGGGGCAAAAAACTCTCCATGGCAACTCGTAAGCTGACATGACAGTTAATCATTGTTGAGTTATAAGTCTTTGAGGTTTTTGCACTAGGGTAAATGAATGGAAACCTTGCTATAGATCTATTGAATTTGCAAATGTTGAAATCTGTGATACATAGTACAAAATAATGCCAAAGTGAGGACAGTTAGTTAACTATACAATTAGTGCCAAAATCCACATTTTTCTTTCCCCCTTTCAATTTGGACAATTTGAAAAACATTTGTTAATATGCATATATAGCCCAAATTTGTGCATTTTAAAAATGTAAACAAGTGCTCTATCACACTAAAGGTGCATTTACACTTGGTGTTAAGGACTTTAATATTAAGTCCCCTAACACCAAGCTAGTCATTTAGAACCTAAACCTATTACCACGAAGATTTTATGTTAAGTTAACATTCACATAATATTAAATAATCACCCATTTAACATTGGGTGCCACCAAAGATGCCACCTAGATTTTCACTGAACACTGGCTTAACATTAGGTGTGAATGCACCTTAATTGGAGTACATACATACACAAACAAACTAGTGTATGTACAATAAAATGCAGTACTTAGATACACAAAAGACGTAGTTTTTGCACAATAAAATGCAGTACATAGATACACAAACGAACTAGTGTGTGTACAATAAAATGCAGTACATAGATACACAAACGAACTAGTGTGTATATAATTAAAATGCAGTACATAGATACACGAATAAACTACAAAAAAATGGAGTGTACATATACGTACAAAAAATTATACGTACAGTAGAAAATAGTGAGTACAGAGACCAGTACGCCTAGGGTAGTGTTTGTTACCGACCTTGTTAAAAAAATTTAACCCGATTTTATTTATCGCGGTCAGTTGTTCTGGAAACGTCGGAAGGAACGGCTGATGGAGGGTTGCAAATTGCTTCATGAGATTAGGTTTTAAACTTAATAAAATTTACTACCCTCCTCTACTCCTCTCCTCTGCTGCTGTCGACAGGAGGTTTTGGTACTTCGTCCGTCCGTAGTTTGCTTTCCTCGTTGCGGGAGTTTTGGATGGTACCTCGGCGCGCGAGTTGTTGAAACCGTGCAAGTGATGGCCAAGGCGCAGCAGGAGTAGGAGGAAGAAAAAAAAAAGGGAGGGCGGGCTTTGAATCTGTTGCGGATTTTGTTTTGTCAAAAGAGTGTGTTTTTGTTTTGGAGGGAATTGCCTTGTTTTGGTTTTTGGGGGGTTTTTCCTTTTTGGGGGTGGGGGGGTTGATAATAAGAGAGAGTGAATGGCGGGTGTGATTGGCACTCCCATGAGTGCGACTGTCGCAGCGAGCACACAGCAAACGATTCCTTTAGTAGAGGTAGCGCGGCGGCGTGCGCCTTCTTGCGCTTGGTGTTCGCTCGTGCCTTCCACCTCTTTCTGTGCCAGGACTTTCAGGTGAATTTTCTTTTGCTTTTGTCACCTTCTTTTGGAAATGGTATGGGCATGCTATTACCGTGTTTGTTTTTTTTTTTTAGGGTTTTTCTTTTACATATATAGTAATGGTGCTGCGCCTTGCGACTTCAATGCTATTTTTTTTGGTTTTCCAGGGATGATATCAGCGTCCTGTTCCCTTATTACATAGCTTTGAAATGCTCTCGGTAATTGGAATTTCTTTTTTCCATTCTAGTGTAGTGATTCAATGCTTCCTAGGATGTTCTTTACGGAATCTGCATAGGAGGAGAGTCTAAATGAGTTGAGACGCACTTGAGGTGTAGAATTTTAACATTCTCAATGTGGTGTCACCTTCCTCAGCCAATGATATCCAGCTTTAGACCAACAATATTGATCAATATTTCGGCCACTGAGTAGATAGTTATGCTTCAATCCCATTGATTATGCTTACCCCTTGAGTGTGCAATAGACAAAATTCATAATAACACAGAGAGAGACTCTTGAGGCCCCCAGAATTTCAACATTCTCAGCATGATGTAAAACCCTCCTCCTCCTCCAGTATCATTGAGATGTAACCCATGTCATCATGCTGTAGACTATGGAAATCAGGCAGTGCATACATGAAGCGTGCAAATGGTTTGTAAGGTGCTTTCCTTGGAGTATTGTATACAGGAAGCTCAAAACAAGTAGGAAATCTTGAGGTGCACAATCTTGATGAGATTTGTCATTGAATTAGTAAATGAGGTGCCTGTTCAACTTTATCATCTCCATCAGCATCTTGTACTAAATGTATGCACAATTAAAACCCTGGAACATAACTGAAAGCATGGATGCACTTCTTTGAGAATTAAGATGTATGCATTCCTCCTGTCTTTTTCTTTTTCTCCTTCATCAATTTTAGTTGTTCAGGAGCCTTATGCTGTATCTGGGTTGCTCACGGATAATTTTGAAGTTGCTCCCAGGTGACTTGCCAAAGTCCGCTGCAACTCTTTTTGGTGTTGTAGTCAATTGTGCTACATTGTGAGAAAATTCTTAGAAGTGGCTTTGGTGGAGTGGCATGCAAAATGTGGTACTGTCTGCCATGGTTGCCTCACCTTCAATGGGCACCATCGTTTGCACATGTTCTGAGGCTGCTATGCGAGTTGATTCTTCTTGCTATTTTTCTACCTACAGGCTACAGACACTACAGGAGTCACTGCCATGCTTCAGTTGTGATGTTCTTTAAGATGGTTGCATTAGGATGCACTATGGGTGTTGCTTAGACCCTGATGGTATTTGGATGGCAATTGTCAAGCACTCTAACATGATCATCTGTTGTTACCTTCCTGCAGGAGTCACAATGGTGCACTTTCTTGGTCTTGTTCAAGTAGTTTCCTTGTCTCCCAATCTCTTCTTAACTTCATGCCTCAGCACCTTCAGAGACATCACCATCGACGTAATTTTCGGCTCTGTGTGCATGCAGACACTGTGAGTGTTTGCCATGTCCTTGTTGTTGTTCTTATGTTGGTTGTCCTTCAGCTTTGCATTTTCTGAGAGCTTCACTGTGAATATTGTATGTGGTACATTGTCTTAGATGTGCAGTTGGCTTGCTGTTCCTGACATGCAATGCAAGGGTTCTGTGCAGGATTATTATTCAATACTTGGAGTGGGGAAAAATGCAGACAAATCAGAAATAAAAAGTGGTGAGTACCTGTAACGGGACTACAAATGGAGCTTCATGGGGTTTTGTTGTCATTAGTGCCAGTTCCAGCAAGTCCTGGATCTTCCTTTCTCCTAATGTGTGTCTCTAGTTGTTTAGATGTTTTTTTTATGGTTGATGCACTTATGGTGGGCCAGTTGAACACTCTGTACAACCAGGGTTGCTCCAGAAGAAGAAGAAAAGTACATTTTAAAAACTGGAATGTTGAACAAGGTGTGAAAGGAAATGCATGGGCATAGGTTTCCAGAAAGGCCTGTGTATATTTGGAACTTAAGGCAAAGTGATTCCTTTTTGAGCCGATATATATATTTCTTTTGTTTGCAGCATACCGAAAACTTGCAAGGCAATACCATCCTGATGTCAATAAGTAAGTCAATCTACTCCCTATCTATCACAGGTTTCATGACCTATCTCCCCACCCGCCCAAAAAGAAAAACCTAATTATGATGACTTTTGATGTCTTCAAGGAACATGCATATTCTTCCTTGCAATTGTGTGGTAGGAAGTGAAATGTGACAGCTGCGAATTTTTTGAGTGGCTGGTTAAACTGATCAGTTCCTAGGAAAACTGATTTGGGTATCTCTGTCTTGTTGGTTTGTGCATTCTACAGGGAAGCTGGAGCTGAACAAAAGTTCAAGGACATTAGTAATGCATATGAGGTGACCTCATTTATCATGAATAATCTTTTCTAGGTCTCATGTTGAGTAATTGTAGAAGCAAATGTGGAGTTCTGTGTAAATTTCTGGTGACAGGATGGGCATGTTTAGTGCAGGTGTTGTCTGATGATGAAAAACGCTCTATCTATGATCGATACGGAGAAGCTGGTCTTAAGGGTGCAGGTGCTGGAGGACCTGGGGTAATGCTTCTTCATGTTTTGCATGTCTCCCATAGTTGTGTTCTGTTTGTTCACTATCATGTTCAATATGCCATGGTCTCCCTGGTGTCCCAGTTGTAGAAGCTTCACTGTGAACATTGGAAGACAGACACTGGAAGGGGCCAGATGAATCACAGATATCCCAAATTGCATGCTTATAGAAGATGGAAGTAGCAGGACAGATAGGGATGTGCAGCTCAAGAGAGCCACTGATTTGTTCATATAACTTAAAGTCAATCTGGGAAAAGATATTTGGGACTTGAGCTAATCACTTGCTGCATGTTTGTCGCACTGAGATGTGAAGCCTCTTTGTTATATCCATACTAATTGTGCTGTGAAACATATGTATTGGGTTGTGACAGGACTTTAACAACCCCTTTGACTTGTTTGAGACATTCTTTGGGGGCATGGGAGGGGGATCTCGCTCTGCTCGCAACCGCCCAGCACAAGGTGATGATGAGCGCTATGATCTTCGAATAGATTTCCGGGATGCTGTTTTTGGGATAGACAAGGATATTGAAGTGACCCGCCTGGAGAGCTGTAGCACTTGTAGTGGGTCAGGAGCAAAACCTGGTACTACACCTACCTCATGTAGCACCTGTGGAGGTCAAGGTCAGGTTGTGACAACAGCCCAGACTCCTTTGGGGGATTTTCGTCAAGTAGCTACTTGTCCCTCATGTGGGGGCTCTGGGGAGAGATCAACACCATGCACAACATGTTCTGGAGATGGGAGGGTACGAAAAGCCAAGCGCATTAGCCTGAAGGTTCCTGCTGGAGTGGATTCTGGCAGTCGGCTACGGGTACGGTCTGAAGGGAATGCTGGCAGGCGGGGAGGTCCTCCTGGGGATCTCTATGTATTCTTAACTGTTCGTGCAGACCCTGAACTGAAGCGGGAGGGTAACAACATCCTTGTCACAACCAAGGTCCCCTACACTGATGCCATTCTTGGTACAACAGTGAAAGTGCCAACAGTTGATGGGACAGTGGATTTGAAAATTCCTGCAGGTACTCAACCTGGGACAACATTGGTGATGGGTAAGCGAGGAGTTCCCTTATTGGGGAAGCCAAACCTGCGAGGTGATGAATTAGTTAAAGTACAGGTTGAGATTCCCAAACGCCTTAGCAGTGAAGAGAGAAAGCTGGTTGAGGAGCTTGCAGATCTGGCTAAGCCCAAATCTACTAGCAGCAGGTAACTGCTTTTTGACACCTGGTAATCAGGGAAAGGAGTTCAGTAGACTTAGTGGTTACAATGATCTAGAATTGGCTGAGATAGCCCATGAATAGGAATGAGCCTTTCTGTCTGAGGATATTGGGTTCAACAGACTGATATTGGTAGCAGAACATGGAATAGAATAGAATATGAGTGGACTGCAAAGTGAAATCTCGGCTGTACCAAGGAGACTTTGCCACAATACAGAGTTGAAGTGTTATTTGTTGTAGCATCTGATGAGTCCATCAGTTCATCTCAATCCACACTATTGCATATCTGCAGCAATTTCGATTCTGGCTGATGTAGGCTGCTTTGATCATATAACAAACTCTGAGGTTCATTCACCAAACAGTCCAAATAAGAAGTCCCAACCATAGTGGATATACAGTGATATCTGCCCATGAGACTGCCCAAATTGAAAGCTCCAACTGCAGTGGTAGTTTGGTTGAAGTTCAACCACAAAACAATCAAACTTGAAATGCAGCATTCACGGTCTTCAATGCACTCCATTGCAAATGTTCTTTTGCTTAATTACATCAAGGTCAACAAAAAGCAACTGTAGAACATATTGCCAACCAGAAGAACCAAGGAATTTTTTGATCTGGGAATCCTTTACTAGTGAGAAGTTACACCCAACTTTTATGGTCACTCAGAGTAACCAACAACACTAGAAGTTGAAGGTGCACAGGATTGAGAACTCACACCTCATGCCATCACAATTGTGTGTGCTTCACATTGTTGATTGACAGCTTTATCTCTCTTCATGCAAGGTATGAGTGACTGGACTGTAAGTGTCTTCTCCCAACCTTGGTGGAAGGTGTGAAAAGTACCAGTGATGGGATAATGAGTTTGGTTTCCCTTGTTTACTGTTGTGAACTGTAAAGAAAGCTTAAATCTCTACAATGAAGCACAACCAGTTGCTGCAATTCCAATTGGAACCCAGACATGTAGTGCACTGAAGTCCCACACTTTTCAAATCCAGTTCACAATTGAAACATGGCATTTTGCTGTGCTTAATGGGGAAGCTCAATACCTCTGAAAGTTCATTTATGAATGCACAGGGTTGACAGGGAACAGGCAACCCAAATGTTACAGAATATGAGTGGACAATCAAGCAATCACTTAGTTTGTACAGCCTGCTGTGCAAATTACAATGATGCTCTGAGCTGATAGCACATTCCACTGGATGCATTAGCAGGTACCAGCAACAAGCATTGCAAAGGGCGGCCCACTATAGCACACAGGCTCATGAAAAGTCTGTGACTGAATGACTGCTGCACCCAGTAATGTATATTGGCCTGGGACTAGGAAGCAAAGAGCAAAGCGATGTACCACCTCTCCCACTGCACCCACCTCCACTTCCATTCCATCCAAAGTTCCTGCAAAGACACCCACCTTGCCCGTCAAAACAAGCCACAGGGAGGTCCTGCAGATGTTCCCTTAGACCAAAGTTCACAGCAATCTTCCTTCTCAATCTCAGATTTTGACAGAAGCAAGCTAGTATGGTGATTCATCACCCTGGCATAAAATACTTTCTGGAGCTCACCAGCCCAAAGCACAGTTGTATTGCTGTTGCTGGTGCCCAGGCAGCTTGTGCCAGCCACATCCTGACAGGTGATGTTGAGTGTCATCTTCATTGCCTCACTTGTGTTATTTTGCACAAGCATTTCAATGAGAGCCAATTCCCACACAACAATGCCACCCTTGTTTTCTGTGACAGCACTGTCCTCTTCAACCTTGTCAGAGCCACTCCTTTGGGACCAGGCAGCAGTACCTTCAGAGCAGTTGCCTGCAAGGCTTCTCTTAGAGCATCCTTAATTGGCAGAACTCCTACACTACTCCGACTAGAATACCATTTCGCACATATTCTTGAACTGAGCTCCTCTATGGCAGAATTCAGCTCTGCTTTTTCTTGTTGGTGTGCTGCATCTTTGGACCTATTATCTTTCTTACTCATGGCATCTTTGCAGACTGAAGCCGGTGCAAGTGAGGCTTTGTCCAATTGTATGGGCACATGGGCAGAGTAATCACATTCAATTTTGGTTCTCAGGTACAAACACTCTCCATCCTCCACCAACTTCTCAATTTCACCACCACCTTTCTCTTACCCCAGACCCTTCCAGAACAAGAGCACACACATGGCCTTCAATAGCTCCTGCATGCCAGAGGAGATCACCTGTCAGGCGAGCCAATTCTATTGCAGTAAGATAGTGAGCAATTGCATCTGACGGTGAGCCTGCAAGTAGACAATAGTCACCCATTGTCTTTTGCACTAGCCCCAGCTTCCTTTTCTTATTGACCTCAACAGAGTTAAGAGAGGTTTGGGAATCCAAGGGAGTGGTGAGACCCACAGCTTCAGATGCAGCACTCAATTCTCAAATGCCATCAGCAACGATGCAGAAAAATCCCGCATCAAAGTTTGCACATGAATTTCCAGCACCTGACGGTGTGTAGATGGGAACATTACCAGAAAATCTTTCTTTTTGTCATCAGCCTGCGCCAATTGGGTGTCGGTGGGATGACTTGCAAAGAACCCTGTCACCTGCGCAGATGGGTAAGCTCTACTACACATCGACAAAAACTGCTCATACGCATCCCCGATGTCCGGCGACATAGGACAATGGCACAGACCGAACACACCCAGTATCTTCCTCTGAGCTTGGAAATCCTCCCATCTGCTTCTCTCAGCACCGCCTACCAAGAACTTCATCAGCAAGCTCCCCGTCTCCCATGGCTGCTGCGCAAACGGACTCTTCTGGTGCTCAGTGTAGTAAGGACTCAGAATTGCGAGCGGGATCCGCGTGTACTGCACAAGCGTGGCAACGTAATCCCGCAACTGAGTCGCCGGCATCTCCCCGATTGCCACAATTGCAACTCGTATTGTACTCCCACTCTCCACTCTCAAGCCCGTCTTCATCACTCCTCTCCTCACGTTCTAAAATACTCCCTGCTGCTCCTCCTCCTTCCTTAACCAACACCGCTACAGCAACAGCACTCCACTCGCTTCTTCTCTGCTCCAATCCGCGAGTTTCTTAATTTTCTGCACATATTTCCTTCGCACAAGCCCATGCACGCAACAACAGCAATTCGCAATTCTTAAAAAATGAAGATCCCTAAACCTAAACCGTAGAGACATTAGGGCTTCGCAATTCGTACGAGTCAAGGAAAGGGAAGATCCTTAAACCCTAAACCGTAGAGACTTTAGGGTTCCGCAATTGTTTACGAGTCAAGGAAAACGAAGATCCTTAAACCGAAGAGACTTTAGGGTTTCCATCTTAGAGCGTTACAAATTCTCATAATAGATACATTATTGAACCTAGTTGACTGTCCGTTGTTTGTGGGCAACATTTTCTTTTCATATTCTCTTTCTTGGTGACACCATGGGGATCTGCATTGCAGGATGATGCAAGTTCTCTCTCTTAGATATATACATCACGAACCTTTCTTCTTCCTAAAATTCAAGCAGTTGTGTTTCACTTTGCATGGAATTTGAGCACTCAGGTTTTTACATTTGCACCATTCTGTTTTTACACTTGAATTCTTACACGGACCCCGCCTTCAGAAGAAATTGTGCTTCTGGAATCCCAAGCAGAAGAAGATGCAAAGAATGATACAAGGACTGATGCAGCTGGCCATTTCTCGCCTCAGGTGCTTCTTTCCCTTCCCTTTCTTAAAACAAGCATAGAATCATAGCACAATATTGCGTTGTGGTTTTGCTGATCTTTCTGCAAATTCCAAAGCTCTGTCATCTTCACTCAATACAAAGATGACAATCTAAATGCAGCTTTATGAGAATTGATTGTAGACGTGTTTTTTTATTTTTTTTTCCTGGGTTTGTTGTTTGTAGGACACAGATGCTTCAAGTGGAGAAAGTAGTTGAAGTCTTGAAGCCTGGTCCACTTGGAATCAAAGAGCATAAGTATTCTGATGCTGAGCTACAGGCAGCTAGGACAGTCGCCGAGAAAGCTCGAGAAAACTGGTCTCGGATTTCTAAGCAGAGATAAGAGCTTAGATATATATATGTAGGGGAAAGACA
>Ga0209208_10002705_pt1 | contig 25466 bp, 27 predicted proteins | sample S1TSphfallax_3_FD_187694 | JGI IMG/M metagenome (GOLD analysis project Ga0209208, IMG submission 187694) | Host-associated microbial communities from peat moss isolated from Minnesota, USA - S1T2_Fd - Sphagnum fallax MG (SPAdes) (version 2) | ecosystem: Host-associated > Plants > Peat moss >...
CAGACTAACAAGAATACCCCCACTTCGTTCTCACAGCTCTTTCTCTTCATCGTTCAGTGATTACGTAACAATAATAAAACCTAGCATCCATCTCGTACAATCCAACAAGAATTTGAAGGACAGAAGAGTGTGCAAAGAAGGCCGAAAGCCCTAACTATATACAGAAGGCAATTCGATGGAACAATTGGAGGCGGACGAGGAGGAGGAGGAGGAAAAGGAGGGGAGTACCTCGCTGGACGTGGTAACAAGGTGTGGGGACGAGACGGACGACACACAACACAAGACAGATGCGGTGTGGCCCCGAAGCTTGATCCGTGGAGTTGAATTATCCACCATGACAACAATAGCTTGATGATCATCAGCTAGAGCAGGGGATGGAAACAGTGCAGAGGTCAGTGCGAGATTGAGAAGAATAATATGACAGCTTCAAGTCGCATGGATTTTCTACGGCATCCCTCCGACAACAACGACCAATCACAACAGCTCGAATTCCCCAACCCATCTCGACCCATCTCGACCATGATGAAGACGAGGAGCAAAGCGAAACCCTAATCACAGAGAAGAGTTCCACTCTGGTCTCGAACCTGAAAACCAGCGAGGTGAAACCCTAACCCTAATCGCATAGAAGAGGGTTTAAGAAACCAGGATTCGAACTAAACTGGTCCAAACCCTAATTTACCTTTGGGGTTTAAGAGATTCTGAAAACATGAAGAAAAGCCCAGCGAAACCCTAATCGCAGAGAAGAGTTCCACTATCATCTCCAACCTGAAGACCAGCGAAGTGAAACCCTAACCCTAATCGCGTAGAAGAGGATCTCAGAAACCAGGATTCTAACTAAACAGGTCCAAACCCTAACTAGGTCCTGATGCTCTTTCAGATTGATCCTATGGGTACAATATTTTTTTACAATTGGATGTGGGTGTGATTTGTTTGTGGCTCACATGGTATGTTGAGGTGGTGATATCTGGGAGTTGTCGCATTTCTATGTTTTGGGAGTTTGCTGGCTGGTTGATTGATTGATTTTGTAGGTGCTTTCATGGCTGATTGATTTCCAGCTACCCTTGCATGATGGGCCGTGCTAAGCACGGTGCCACAGTGCCAAGCCAAGAAGACCTTAGGTATGATTTCAATGGGTTGTTCTTGATGGGTTTGTTGTGAATATATTGATTCTTGCATAATAAAGTCATTCCTGAACTTTCCACACATGTTTAGGGTTTAGGGTTTAAGGTTTAGGTTGAGTATTTGAATAAGAAATGTGTGAAAAAGATGGAAATCTTGATTGAATTGAAGAAGAGGTGGAGTTGTTGCAGGGAAATTCCAAGTGAGTAAAGATTACCAGTCTTTTGAGAACAAACAAAAATAGCAGTGTAATAGTATCAAGGTTGAATGAGCTATAAGTTGTGGTTGTGCAGTGTCCAAAACAATGATGGGAGCAATGTGTTTATGCTTCCTGGATCCAAGAAGAATGCCAAGAAGTTCGAAAAGAAGGTGTGTGGCCACATGCATTTAGTTCCAAGGGTTTGCTTATGTACTAATTCAGATTCCATGTCTTAGTACTGTACGGTTATGTGTCTGTTTCTGCTGCTCTTGTGCATGAGTTGATTTTGGGTCCGGATTGCAACCCTACCATTGGCTCAGGAGAAGCAGCAACAGCAGCACCTGCAGGATAAGAAGAAACAAAGCAAGGGACTGCAGCGAAAACTTCGCAGGCTGCAGGTTGGGCATTAGAGACATTCTCTTCTTGTGCTTGCTCTTTGCTTCATCTGCTCAACATGGGGGGTATGTCAGTATGTGGTGTTGAGATTGATGTTGAATTGCAAAGTCATGATTTTTATGATATTGCCAAAGGCCCCCTGGGATCCATAGAATCTCCCAGTTAGATTTTGGAGCTAATGTCTATTGGTGAGATTTTGCAGGAGGAAAAGGAGAAGCAGGAGATGCGTGTTCAGGTCATAGAGACTCTGGAGTATCCTTTCCTATGTCTGTGTCCTCAAAGAATCATTCTTGAGCATTCTCTCTGTAGTTTCTCTCTTCCTTTCTCTCTTCTGTGCTTGGTGAGTTTTTGAGTTTTCTTCTTTTGTGTTTTTGTTTCTTCTCTGTCTCCTTGGTCATGTCCTTTTGTGGTATGTTTTTGTTGAGCTAGCCCGTATCATGGCCAATTCTTCCTGTTACTACTGTTCTTGTGACAGAAACTCACATATATTGGTTAATGTAAGACATTGACCTCCACCCAGTTCCAGGAGCTTGAAGTTAGTGGGGATGTCATGGTTGCTGCGAGAGGCCACTGAACATGCTTGGGACTGTTGCTGTTGTTCAGACCACTTGTCATTTATTTTTTGGCATTCGGTCTCCCTCTTTTTTCCTGTTCACTGATAATTTGTTGGATCTGATACCCAAACCTTGTAGGGTCATCTCTCAGTTCTACAAGCTTTTAGGGTTTATGACTTTAGCACATTAACAAGATTTCATCATGTTGGGGTTTTGTTGCTATTTAAGGAAAAGTGTATGCAGAAAGTTAGTAACCCAAGGAAAACCAGTTCAGTTTCACTCAAACATGAAAATCAGTTTGTTCACAAGAGTGTAGTTGACTATGCTTCATGCTGCAGTTTGCAAAATTTGGACATTGTCTACTGTGAATGACATATTGGCACACAAATTGCAATCCTTGATTTACACTATGTAACAGAAAACACAAGCTGGCTGATGATGCATTTGCTCTGCTGCATTCATCAGGCACCCTTGGGCAGGTGAGGTCTTTCTCATCAAATCGATGATGTGACCTGCAAGATCAAATCACAGAACATGACTGGGAATTTCTAAACTTCTGGGAGGGTCCATTCACTTAGCCTGCAGTTGTGGACCTTGCTTGTTGTAGCAAATGTGCTATTTGGACAATTGTGTTGTTGACACCTTTGTGTTCTTCTGTGCAGGAAGAGACAATGCGACAGAAGCTTCAACGAGCAATGAATTACAAGCGAGCTGGCCTCCAACTTCCATCTGATATCCCGCTTCTTTGCCAGAGGGCTGGCTTTGACAGTGCTGAAGAACTTGTGAGGGACCAAGATGATGCTATGAGAGAAGAATCTGTGCAGCACACAACACACTCATGTAGCATGATTATGACTAAGTCCTTCAGCCCAAGTCAAGAAGGGTTTTTGGCCTCTCAACATGGACCTTTTCCAACTACCAGAAGAGCTACCAGTTCTCAAACCCCAAGCAGGAATGAGGGAACACATATGGCTTCTTCATGTGAGAAGATGGAAGGGAAAGTCTTGAGTAATGTGCAAGAATCAGGGTGTCTGCAAGAAAGTGCTCAACAGATGGAACATAGTGAAGAGAGGAAACAAGATTCTGCTGGTGTTGCTCCTTTTGATGGCTCTGTGATTCCTCTGGAACATAAGGTTAAAGCAATGGTAACTTCACCTGGAGGTTCATGTGAGAATCACAACAAGGTTTTTGAGGGTCGAAAACAGAAGAAAAGGAAGAAAAAGAGGAAGAGGAAAAGCATTTTACCTGACAGCCAAGGCACAGACAGTGATGCCAATAATAGTGTTGAAGGAACAATTGAGGAGATGAAGAAGAGGAAAATTCATACTTCTGAGAGGATGGGACAAAGTATTGATCATAAGTTTCCAGAAGTGGTAGACAAAAATGTTGAGATGGTGTCTTCTGGAAAGGAAGAGATTGCAGTAGCATTGCCAAATCAGGATGATACTGTGTTGCGCAAGCTAGTAGTCAGTGTAACAAGGCCAGATGATGTTGAAAAGAGCCGTGAAAAGCTGCCGATAGTAATGATGGAGCAGGAGATTATGGAGACCATCACTGAAAATGATGTTGTCATTGTGTGTGGAGAAACAGGGTGTGGTAAAACAACACAGGTCCCGCAGGTACACATAATAGAAACCATTTCATCTTTGCATTCCTTCTTGTAGTTTGAACCTACAAGCATCCATGAATTGAAAGGTTGTGCAATTGGACTTCAAATTGTCTTGCGACTCATATCCTATTGCCAGAGAGGAAGAGATCCATCCATACATTTTTGTCATATTGGCAGTCTCCAGCTGTATCAAAATTTGCAGGGTCAAGTTTTTGAAATGCAGCATCTTGACTAACATCGTGCAGCTATTGTGAATTGCCAGTTTCTCTTTGAAGCAGGCTATGGATCATGCCAAAGTAAGGAGAAGTCAGGGGTTATAGGTGTGACACAGCCCCGTCGTGTGGCTGTGTTGGCAACAGCCAAGCGAGTAGCTTACGAAATGAATGTTGAGTTGGGGCAAGAAGTTGGGTTTCAAGTGCGACATGACCGCAAGATTGGAGACAAAAGTTGCATCAAGTTCATGACTGATGGTATTCTCCTGCGTGAAGTTCAGGTATGTTTCAATGAAATCAATGGGAAGACATGGGATGTGTCTAATCTCATAAAGGGACTGCAGTGGCTTGAATTTGTTCTGTAACCTCCCATAGGGTGTGTCTACGGGATTGAATAAAGGAGAGGAAAGCTGGGAACTGGCAAAGGGACAGTGTTTGCAGTGCAGATTTGGGGAGGTTAATGTGGATTGCACCATGGACAGAAAAAAGACAATTGTATTGGAACTAGGTTGTCAGATGAATACTATCATATCGTATCAAATTCTGTCTTTTGGCTTGAGATTAGTTTCCTTTCAATCCCATGTTTTTAGATAAATGTTGTGGAGTGCTATTCTAGTGGGAGTATTGGGTTCAATAAGGTAGGTCATGAGGTTCTTCCCAGAAGCGTAGCTGCTCATCTCAGCTGATACAGGGGTTCTGTGGAGGTTGAGCAGGCGGATTTCTTACTTTCAAAGTACTCAGTGATAGTGCTGGATGAGGCCCATGAGAGGAGCCTCAACACTGACATTCTCATAGGGATGCTGTCTCGCATACTTCCACTTCGCAAGGTACTTCTAGATCTCAGGGAATTGATGAATGTGTGGGAATTTTAGTGGAGGGTTTTGTTGGTCTTACCAGGAACAGTTTTGTTAGATGGCAGGCATAGGCCACAAAGAGAGTAAATGGCTTTGCCAGAGGGTCAATGCACATAGGGACTTCCAGGGGCATGAGACAATGTGATACATCTGTGTTACAGAAGATGGTCATGCCCTGGGTTCTGGTGTAAGTTGTGCAGATAGCAGAAGGGGCATTTCTCTACCAATTTTAGCAAAGTTATGTTTGATATTGGTCGTTGTTGTCCCAACACTTCTGTGTTGTGAAGTTTTGCAAGATTTGGGGTGTAGCCTAGGTTGACGACTTTGACCTGTAAAGTTCTTGTTCTATGAGTTCATCATCTCTTTGTCTATTCTCTTCCTCCTGAGTTTCAATGAGACTGACAGAAACTCAGTACATTGGTCAATGTTGAATCTCCACCCATTGCCAAGAGCTGATGAAGTCAGCAGGGATGTTGTGGTAGGTGGTTAATACCAAATATGTTGCTGTTGGAGGTCCCTGAACATGCATATGACAGTTGTGTTGTTCAAACTGCTCCTTGCTTTTGTTTTTGATCTGGTTTCATCTTTTCTTTATGGTCAGATATCCTCTTTTTCATGCTTGCTGATTGGTGGTTGTCACATTGTCAGATCTCTAACATGTATAGTCTCATTATTAGGTCATCTCTCAATTCTATTGACTGAAATCATGAGTATGAAGAAATTTTCAGTGCACATATATTGGATAAAGGAGTTCAGGATTTCATTGCAAAGTCCTTAGTATTCTGGCTTCTGTTCAAAGCTGATAAAATTCTGTGTGCTTTCATAAGAGCATGAGAGTATCCTCATGCTGTTGAGCTTGTTTTGGCACTGATCGACAGATAAATTTATTGGTGCTGGATCTTATGTGCACTTACAGTATGTCTGTTTCTTAGATGTTGCAAGTACACCTGCTAAATGTTTTTGCAGTTGTCATGAAGCTGATTTTGGTTCTTGGTTCTGTTGCTGTGTAACCAAATTGTTTGCATTTTCTCTGTTCCTATGGTCTCTAGGGATTTCTACCTTAGTATCCTGTACTGGAGTTCTTTACACATAAGCTGTGCTGCGTTTTTTTTCCTGGGAAACAGAGCATGTATGAAGAGTACTGCAGATTACAGCAACAACTGAGGCTAGAAGGTGCTTCAGGTAGTCCTTCTGCACCAGCTATTAATCCTCTGAAGCTGGTGATCATGAGTGCAACCCTGCGTGTTGAGGACTTCACTTCCAACTCGAAGATGTTTCCTTCCCCCCCACCTGTAGTCCAGGTGCCAGCACGGCAGTTCCCAGTTACAGTGCACTTCAGTGCAAAGACAGAGCTTCTTGATTACATTGGCTGTGCTGAAAAGAAAGTATGTGCAATTCACCGGAAACTGCCAGGAGGAGGCATTTTGGTCTTTTTGACAGGGCAGAGGGAGGTAGAACTCTTGTGCCGGAGGCTTCGCAAGGCTTTTCTACCTCGGAAAGGAACTGCACATACTAAGGTGAGTTGGTGTAGTGCACATTTCCTGATTTTCAACATTAGCCCATCACATCCTGTTGTCAGCAAAGGCATGTGCATGATGGGGAGCTCGTGGTGAATGTGAAGGCAATACAAGGAGACATGATAAGTGACATGAATGGCAAAGATGCTAACCTGGATGCTATCACTGAAGCGATAGATGGAAATGCAGATAGGATCTCAGGTTTGTTCATTCTTCTCCTCTTTTAGAAAAGAACAGGGCCTCATAGTTCAAGGATGAGCAGGTCAGAAGTGAAAATGTTCATGTGGTGGGTCACTGTTCAAATAGAGCAAATTTGTTGCTCTATTTGAACAGTGAAGGTTACAGTTGAAAGATTAGGCTGGCCTCAGTTAGAATCAGATCTGTTTCTTGGAGTTTCTGTCTAGTCTCTGTGCGTATTGGTAATCACAATGCATAGAGTTCACCAGTGACTTCACCTTCCTCCATCTAGCATAATGATTTTGAAGTTCTTGTAGGGGAAGTCCTCATGTGTCATGTTTGGTGCAGGAGATACAGAAGCACTTACTGGTGGGCTCGGCTTTCCTGAAATTGAGGCACATCTTGAAATGGAGGCTGACTGGGGGACTCCAGAGAGTGACAATGAAGATCTCTCCGTACATGGTGATGATGATCCTCTTAGTGATAGTGATGAAGATGATGCTGTGGATCTTGAAACGTCAGCTGTCGTCCACCAAGACACAACCAAAAGTTTAGTGGATGTGGTTGAGCACAACACAAGCTTCCAACCTGGACCTCTGCATGTACTGCCTTTGTATGCAATGCTTCCAGCTGCAGCACAGTTACAAGTTTTTTCAAAGATTCCAGAAGGAGCACGCCTGGTAGTAGTTGCCACCAATGTGGCAGAGACTTCCATCACAATTCCTGGCATCAGGTATGATGGATCATCCACAGTTTTGTCACCAGATAGTTTTGCCAGAGATTTATGTGAATATGAAGGTGAAGCAAGCACCTGAAATGTTCCATTCTCCATTCAGTCAAAAAATCTAGTTGTTTTCTTTTGTTGCTGTGCTGTCCTCTTCTCTTTGCTCTGCAGGTTTTTCTTTTCTTTCCTTCCCTTTTTGTTATGCTAGCAAGTAACAGGGTACTGTCTTTGTGTTACTCTCAGAAATTGACAGAAACTTGGTACACTTGGGTGCTACTTGACATCATGACTTGGTCTTCAATGCAAACCCAGGCTCAAGATTTTTGTATGATTGTTTTGCCTCAGTTTTGAGCATACTTATATATACCCACTTGCTCAGAGTGTACACTGAGTGCAAGGATATGACTGCACTCATCCATCATGTTTGTTTTGATTTGGTGAGAACTGAAAAACTTCAGTTAGCTTACATGTTTTGGTGGAGTTTCTCACTGCAATCACTTTGCTGTATGTGTGTCCTGAATTAATACATTCCCACTTTGGGACATTATGGTGGCTTGTCACTACCAATTTCCATTGTTCCTAGATTTTTTGTGTGCCATATGTTCATATGTTCAAAGCAGACCAGTTGTTTTTTGGTTTAGGGTACTCTGTACTCATGTCACAGCAGAAATTTAACAAGGTTATCTGAATACTATCTCTGTTCACTAAAACACTGTTGATAGTGCTGATTTGTGTCTGCCAAGAGCAGGTATGTTGTAGATGCTGGGCGGTCCAAGGAGAGGGATTTTGATCGAGCAAATGGAGTTTCAAAATATGAGGTGCGTTGGATTAGTAAGGCTTCAGCAAATCAGCGTGCTGGGAGGGCTGGTCGCACAGGCCCAGGCCATTGCTATCGTCTTTATTCATCCGCAATCTACAACAACACATTTCCACAGTTCGCACCTCCTGAAATTAGTAGGGTCCCTATTGAGGGTGTTGTGTTACTCATGAAACGAATGGGCATCAACAAGGTCCCTCTTGTTCTCCTCGTGAATTGATTTGATCTGGAGATGTTTGGTAAGACAGAATTTATGGTTGCTTCAATGCTTTCTTTAATGGACTTGTTTAGACAAAAACTAAGGGATGAACTTTGGTTTGAAATCAGGTGGTAAACTTCCCATTCCCAACTGCACCAGAGCCAGCAGCTCTTATCGAGGCAGAGAAATGCCTGCATTCGCTCTTTGCTTTAGACTCAGATACAGGGATGCTGACTCCAACTGGCCAAGCTATGGCAGTGTATCCGATCAGCCCCCGCCATGCACGCATGCTGGTAGCTGCTCTTCATGCTGCACAGGACATGGAGGGCAAGGGAGACAGGAAAGGTGCAAGAGTGGTTGCAGCCTTTGCAGTAGCAGCAGCTGCTGCAATGAGCCTTGAAAATCCCTTTCTCAGAGAAATAGGCATTGGTGAGGATGCATTATCATCTACCTTGACTCAAGCTGGAGATAACACCAAGAAAAAAGGATCTGCAGCCAGCAGCAAAGACACAAATGCCATGAGACAAATTACCAAGGAAGCTGAATTGGAATCTGGTGATGGGGTTAAATTGTCAAAAGGAGAGGATGAAGACTGGACTGAGGCAGACAAGGTAAGAAGAAAACAGAGACGTGCAGCAGCAAACAGAGCCCACAGTAGATTTCGAAATGTTCACAGTGATCCATTGAGCATTGTGAATGCCTTGTGGGCTTATGAAAAGGCTGAAAATCGAGACGAGTTTAGTGAGCTCCACTATCTTCATGCAAAGACAATGCAAGAGATGGCAAATTTACGCCAACAGTTGTCAAAACTTGTGATTCAGCATGGCTGTGATGCTGAAGCCCAGTTGATTGGCAAGATTGACGGTCAGAGGGCATCTCATTTGACCAAAGATTTCCTTTTGGAAAGCGCAAAGACTTGGCAAGACCTGGACAACCACACATTAAGCCAGGAGCAAGAGACAGTTCTTCAACAAGCCATTTGTGCAGGCTGGGCTGACCGAGTTTCCCACCGGTTAAGTGCTCAGGAACGAGCACAGCAAGCTGATGGGAAACATCGAAAAGCTATCAGGTCTGCTTCTACCAACATGGATTGCCTTTTTCCTTTCTTCCCTTAAGGTTAGGGCAGAAAAGGTTGAGACTGTTTTCTCTCACCAAGATGTTTAAATGCTTCATAACTTTTGTTTGAGCTGTATCTTTCTGCAGATATCAAGCATGTGCTGTGGAAGAATTGGTCTATCTTCATCCATCATCAGCAGTTGCTAAAGAGGCTCCTGAATTTGTAGTGTACAACGAAATTATTACAGGAAATAGGCCGTACATGTGGGGTGTGACATGTGTGGATGCACGATGGCTTGTATCACATGCCACCCCACTTTGCACTTTCTCTAAGCCACTGGCAGATCCACCTCCTTGGTATGACTCACTTGGTGACCAAGTCATGTGTTGGGTTTCTCCAAGCTTCGGCCCCCATCTATGGGAGCTTCCATCCCATGCTTTCCCAATGAAGAGCAGCAAGATCCGAGTTGCACTCTTTGCTTCTGCTTTATTGCAAGGCAAGGTATTTCCATCACTAGGTAACCTGCTGCCCTTTCTAGCTGCTGACCCTAGCATTATCTATAAGCCTGAATCAATGGGTCAACCCCGGGTGGGTGAGCTTTTGCATAAGCTTGGGGCAGGGTTGAACGCCATTGACTCACGCAGCAAGCTTGCATCTGCTTGGGCACAAGATTCAACATTTCTCTATTCTGAAATTCTGGCATGGGTTCAAAAACGTTATCAATCAAAACTGCAAAATGTGTGGCACTGTGCGCAGCAAGAAGCCAAGATGGATGTCACTGAGCTTTATGGTAGCAGGAAGAGAAAAATATAGGTCCGAATGAATGTTAATGTTCAGCGAGAAAGCCAAGATTGATGTAATTGAGCTCCTTGGTAGAAACAATAGGAAAAAGAAGACTGAGCTCTAATGTAGCAAGAAGAGGAAAACATAGGTCTGAATGTTATTTGCAGATGAATGTCATTGAGCTTTACAGTAGCAAAGAAGAAACCCACAGGTCTGAATGTTTAATGCCCAGTGAGAAGCAAATATGGATGTCATTGAGCTATTTGAGATGAAAACATAATGTATATCTGGCCTTCAAAAAGGAAATGAGACGCAGTGCAATACGGAACACACTGGACATCACTACTGAGCAACTGGGGTGGCTCCAGTGCAGCAGAATAGTTACTAAAACTTGGGATCTATTTTGTTGGTTTTGTACCAATAGCTGTCTGTAGGCTGAGACAAATCCTGTGTGTTTCAAATGTGGGCTATTCTTTAACCTATTGAGCTAATGTCTCATGTTCAGCAAGTTTCAACCAGTGTTGATCTCAGACTGATTTTTTAATATACTAGCCTGGTCCTGGTTTTGTGTACTTTTTGAAATGTTCATACCAGCATAGTCCTAGAATTGGGTACTTTTGAAACTTTCTTACCAACCTCGTCCTGATATTGGGTACTTTGGAAACTTTCTTACCAGCCTTGTCCTGATATTGGGTCCAAGACTGGGTTTTAGTTTATATGATGCAGGAATGATCTGGTATTGAAGCTGGTACGAGGTAAATATATACCAGATTGGTATAAAACTGGTACAAGGCTGGTATTTCCTCTGGTCATACCATTCTGGGAGGTTCTTTGCTATCAATGTTGATGGTTGAAATCTATCTATGAAGTAAGGTAGTTTGTTTGTTTTATTTTGTACTTATGAGATCCACTGAATTGGGATGCTTCAGATCTCGTTCTTGGTCTCTTTGGAAAGCTCTTGAGGAGGAGGGGTGCATTGGCTTGGTTTCATAGCATTTAGACTTGCGGTGTAGAATTCTTGAATTTTGAATGATTTCCTGAATGTTATCATAGCTGAAAATGTTAATTCCAAATGTTAAATCATAGCTGAAAATTTCGGAAGACTTGGAATGTGCCTTTGGTGTTGTTGAAAAGATCTTGATGAGCAGGATTTAATGGAATTTACTTGGTAAGATGTGGATTCAGAATGTGGCAGATATTGATTTTTAAGTGATTTCTGTTGCTGAAAACTCAAATAAATTCTCCAGAACCAGGTTTTGGAAGGAAAAATCAGTTGAGGACGAGGTAACGATTGGGCCAAGAGCACAGGCCACAGTAATCAGTATTGATGCCAAGCTCATGCCTACACGTCAAACTTACACTGGTTTCAACATTTGAAATTAGTGGGTTTTCTTCAATCACACATGCAAGTTTGAATTATCCTCCCTGCTTCAGAAAGTCAAGTCTAGTCTTGCATATTGTAATATTGAATCTAGTGCAATCTGCCAAAAGTGGGAACAAGAACTTGGTCTTTTTGCAAGTATGGGGCTTTAAAGTTTGCATCCTCTGTGAGTGCTTGCAAGTTGGGCAGCACAAAAGCGTGTACCCAACTTGATTATTTTAGGATAAAAGTATATCCATTTTTAGTGGACTTTTGAAGTTCAGGAATATGAAATGATCAGTTCATTAAAATGGTAAAAAAATTGAAAGGCTCGTATTAAATTTCATTCCAAATTAAGTTGAAATCATATTAGCATAAAACTCTATAGTAGTTTTTTTTCAAATGTGCATAATTTCAATATTTTCATTTAGGATTTTATTAATATGGAGTTGATTTTTTTTTTATAAATTGACTTTATTACCATTTAATCAATGATATCACATTGAATTATAAGTTTTAACATTCTAGAATGGACTTGTGCCAAAAATAAATTTCCTCAAAAAGTGAGCCATCGTATCTTGCATTTACCCAAATCACTTCTTTTTTTCAATGATGAAACTTATTGATTGTCTATCAAAATGATGACAATGACATTGTTTATAATACATAGTTCCTTCAATGTCAATAACAATATTTGTTTATGTTAAGCCTATCAATAACATTATGGCATTAAACATGGTATAACATCAACTCTTACACTTATTTTGTTATTTGTTGTGTTGCAAAACAAATAACAACCCCTTAGGCTCACCCAAGGTATCAATGTTAACTTCTTGAAGTGACAACAATGAAAAGATTAATAAACAAGAAACACATTCTTTAACTCTTCGCATTGAAACAAGAAAAGTGTGCAAAAGATCCAAGATGGGACTAGGACAATATGACATTCCTAACTACCTTTCAATCAATTCATTCGCACAACCCAAACAATGCAAATAATTAAAATCAATAAAATCAAAACTAGTTCACGTATTTACCTTAAATTCACACTAGATTCGCATGAACTAGACTTGGGAGAACACACCAACTTCTGCTCTATTATATATTATAAAGTTGTTTGGGAAAGTCACATTGAAATGTCATTTTTCTTAGGAATCCCAAAATGGATTCCCAAAATTAAAACACATAATGTTTCAAATATTTGAAACATCATAATTTCCTCAAAACATGCTCAAAACATGTATATTTTAAAAAGGATTATTTGGAACATATGAACTCAAAATCTTGTAATTATCATCAAGATATTTTCAAAAAGCTAAAAATATCATGATTTGAAAGTGATTTCATCCCACAAATTGCTGTTTGAACCTTTTAAACTCCTAAAACATAAAAATCTTAAAGAAACATGCCCTTGACTCTCAAAAGTCTTCCACCTTGTGTGAGAATATATTTCCCTCACTTTATGTCTTGGCATAATTCTTATGCCCAAATCTTGCAATGTTTCAACCTTAATCCCAAGCCAAGAACTAATGTTGTGATAAAAGAAACAAACTTGATCACCCATATTGGATGTGGAACTTTGAATGAATGAATATTTATAACATTTCTTTTGACAATTGTCTATTGAGCTAATGATTTCAAAAATTGCTAAAATCTACAAACTAATTATATTATATACATAATTGTTGTCATTGTTGTTTGTCAATTGAAAAAAATAAATGTGAAGCATTTTTGTATTAGTTTTAGGAGTGAATAGGAATTCTATTTAAAAGTGCTTCTATGCTTTTAAGATCATACCTCTGTTTTGGGTTGATCTTGGCATCACTTTTGTATTTCACCTTCTCACACAAAAATATTAGTAGAAATGTCATGGAAATTTAACTTAGAATTTGAAATATGAGAAAACATTAGTTAAATCTCGCATCAAAATATTAAACAAACTTTTTTTGTGTTTAATGGTATGTGTAAGGATGTGTCAAATTTTCATCTTGTCCCATAAGGTTCAAATGGACAAGTGCTTGAAGTCCTTATGTCAAATGTGTGTTTGCAACTTGGTTAAATTGTTTTGAGAATAAGAAATATCTAATGTAGCTCCTAGAAACACAACAATTAGAAAACATCCCACTTTTGAAAACAAAATTTGTGCATGATTGATTTGATCATCGAAGATATTCGTAGTTGTTCCTACACACACACATGCCATTCCACCTTCTTGTTCATTAACTCCTTATCACTTAATATTTACTTTTGAGGAGGAAACATTTAGAGATTCAATTTGACAAAAACATTGATTCTATTGTAAGTTTTATGCTATGATAATTGATCTCAACCATGTTTATCTAGAAAATCTTATAGATTACAAGAATACCAACCAACAACCATCGTAATGTTTGAGGAAATGACATCAACAATGGAGAGACCAACAAATGACCATGCATATTGAGTTAGTAAATTGCCCACCCCTAGTATTAGTCCTCCTACTAGTGCAAACCTCACTATGGCAAATTCTCTTGCAAGAACAACATTACCTCAATGTAGTAACAGAAGTTGAAAAATGGGTCATCTACACTTTCTTGTGACAACAAAAACCTTCAATTTGTAGAACAACCTCCCTTTGGTCTTGGGGGAAAAACTTGGAGAGAATTAGATCACAGCTAAAGAAGCTCATGATTGTTGGAGATTGGTTAGATTCTCTAGCTCCAAAATCCATCTTGTGGTGTAATTCAAAGAAGTTCAAGAAGGTTTTGGTGTTGCAAAGACACAATGTTGAATAACATGTTTTTGGTGCTTGTAGAAGATACTTGGTATAACTCAAAGAAGTTCGAGGAGGTTTTGGTGTTGCAAAGACACAACGTTGAATAACATGTTTTTGGTGCTTGTAGAAGATACTTGGTGTAAATCAAAGAAGTTCAAAGAGGTTTTGGTGTTGCAAAGACACAATGTTGAATAACATGTTTGTGGTGCTTGTAGAAGGTACTTGGTGTAATTGGGTAACTCAAGTGTGTAGCTTCCAATTTCTCCTATAGCTTGTGTTCAAAAGATTATGGCAATGAGGAGATTTGCGATGGAGTAGTCCAAGTAGGTGTGCATAAGGTTATGACGCTATTCAAACAATACCAAAGACGATTTCATGGCCATAATCATCTTTGGTTGGATGAAATACTATGGGAACCTAGAGTCATCCCTCCTAAACCAGCTCCAATTTTACCATTGTCAATAGAATTTTAAAAAATGTTTTCTCAAAAAAAATAAAAAAAGGAAGGAAGGAATTTTATTTCATTTCAAAAATAATTTTTCAGAAAAAAGAAAAAGAAAAGTTTGGTTTTATATGGGGATAGGAGAACCCAAAACGAAATGCACCCCCCGTCTTGGGACCTCAAATGCTGACACGCCCCTGTCTTAGGACCTATTGTCCTGCCTCTCACCTTGGGACCTCAAATCCTGACACGCCCCTGTCTTAGGACCTATTGTCACCCCTCCCACCCTTAGGACCTTAAATCATTACAGCCCCCTGTCTTGAGACCCTACCATGCCTCCCACCTTGGGACCTCAAGGTACTTTTTAACATGCCTCCTACCTTGGGACCTACAATGCCCCGTCTTAGGACCTCTTGTGGCTCCCATCTTGGGACCTCCAGTGGTTCTCCCCTTGGGACCTCAAATCCTGCAAGGCCCAAAGCTTGGAGAGCGTGAGGAGTGTATGTTGGCGATGGCGCAGGTCACTGCAGATCACAGTAGTCTCGTTGGTGTTGGGCAGGAAAATCCCGAGATGGTTTCTGGAGGAGGAGAAGGAGGAGGAGAAGGTGCGGAAGTCGGGGAGCATGGCGCAAACGGAGGAGGAGGAGAAGGAGGAGGTGTACAGCAGGTGGATGTGGATGATGATTTTGCGAGATGGCAGGAGGAGATACGGCAGGCGGAGGAGGAGGCCGAGGCAATGAAGGCGGGGAAAGGCAGGCGTTATCACGCTGATTTCCGGAAGCGTGAGGGAGAGACTAAGGCGCAGTGGACGATGCCCGCAGTGGAAGCAAAGGAAGAAGAGGAGAGACCGCAGAATCCACCGGAAGGAGAGGAGGAGTTCATTGATGATGATGGCACTGTCTACAGATGGGACCATGCACTGAAGGCGTGGGCTCCGCAGGTTCTTTTTCTTCTTCTTTCTTCTCTTCTTCGTCGTCTTCTTTTGTATCGCCTTTCACATGTTTTAGGGTTTGTACATGTTTCGAAGGAACGGTTGTCTAAGACATGTAGAGTGAGCGAGGTTGTACCAATTGAGGCATGAGGGGAACATATTCAGCTGTTAACATTGCCTTAGCCATGTTACATTGTCTGTGGGAGTGATTTCAATCACTCCTTTGAAACTGGGTTACCATCAACCTCTATACAAATCTTTTGATGATCATGAGGATGTTGATTCCATGTTTTTTTTCTGTGCAATCACACCACTAAGTGGCGATACTAGGCAGCTCCACGTAAACCATCCAAAACGCTATTTACTTCTCATTATACATACTTTTGTTCATACCAGTGTGTGTTTTTTGTTTGTTCTGTCTTTCCTAGTTTGGTTCTTTCTGTGGCTTCATGAGGAAGTGTTAACCTTGCTGTTTTTTCTTCATCATGAGAATGGAGGCTTCTCTATTCTTATGAAAGATATTCTCATTATACATATGACTGTGGACTACATTATGAGTGTGGTTTGTTATTGCAATTCTGGATTGCCATGGAAGACTGCTTTTCCTATCTCTCTCTCCATCTCTGTTGTTGTCTCAGAGATCAGAATCTGGTGGAATGACATCTCTCAGTATGCTTATCATGTGGAGAATATGGAGATTATGGTCAATTTCATTACATAGTGAAATGGCCACATCTGACTGCTCCTTTGCTCTCCTTTTGTCCTCCTTTGTCACTGTCTCCTTCCCTTTCTGCTAGGAGTGGGTGTTAGGACTACGCCACAAAGCATTTTTGTTCCTCCCACATGTGAGAGTTCTGGTCTCTGAATTTTAGTTCACAAATGTGTTTCATTAGTTTTGTGGTAGTGGAGATTGATATGAGATAATTGAATCTGACAGTTGGAGAGGAAGCAGCAGGGTCTTTCAGGGTTGCCAGCCTATGGAGCAGAGGAGATGACTTATGTGCAAGAGGAGGAGGTGTTGCCAGCTCTACCAGTGGCCATGCCAGCCTATGAGGATGATGAGGAACCCCTCAGCTCTCTCCCTGAAGATCCTGAAGTGAAGCCTGGAGCAAAGCGCAAAAGTTCTCAAGTAGAGGAGCTGCCAAAGAAGGTGAGTATATAGTTCAGCTGTGCAGGTTGCTCAGAGAAGCACTGGTTGGATCGTATTTGGTATGTTTGAGCAGTACCATTACAGTTTGATTGTAGCTCTGAGAGTTCTCTCATGCCTGAAGTTGAATGTTGGGGCAATGTGACACAGGAACCCACAAAAGAACCGGAGGCTTGGTTTGATCTTAAGGTCAACACACATGTCTATATTGATGGCTTACCTGAGGATGCCACTGTTGAAGAGGTATGTACTGAAACAATGCAACTCTGTTGTAGGTTTGGGTATACCTATTCGATGTTTATTCTGAATCAAGGATGCCATTTGGGTCCACATTCATGGCTGATCTGAGGATGCCATTCTTGAAGAGGACTGTGTTGTGGAAGCATTTATAACCCTGTCAAAGGTTTTGAGTACATCTGTGGGGTAGATGCTACAGTCCAGAAGGAGGCTAAATTACAAGTTGCTTGACAGTCACTCATGTTTGAAAGATCAGGCGCTGGTAGAAATCTTTGTCTTCTAGTCTCCGATGAGTTGTATGAGCTTGCTGGGGTGATATTTTGGAGTTTGGTGGGATTACTCTCATTCAATTGAATTGGCAGGTGGTGGAAGTCTTTTCTAAGTGTGGCCTCATTAAGGAGGTGAAAGCTTATGCCCACCCTTTAGGCTTAAGTAGAGTAGCTGTTTGTTGGCCCAAAGCTTCATTGGTGCATGTATCTGCATTCCTCATCAAGATAGTGATCACTTCAGAGCTCTGGGTGTACTCATAACTTCTGTGAGTGTGCAGGACCCTGAGACTAAACAGCCTCGCATAAAGCTCTATGTGAACAGAGAAACTGGAAAGCAAAAAGGAGATGGGTTGGTTACATATTTGAAGGTGGTTCTTATTACCTTGCCTTTAGGTAGAGAGATAAAGCAATGTGAACCATGCTGACTTTGACAAATTGTAAATTGCATGGGATATTTTCAGTGTGAAAATTTGGGTTGTATTTCATGGGAGAGTTGTCTGCTTTTCCAGCTTATCTGGAGAACATGCTGTATGAGTGGCATATGATTGGTAAAATGACTATGTGACAATTTTCTATGCTAGTCTGAGTCTAGTGTTGTCCATGTGTGATGTCATGTTGTGGTTGGTGACAGGAACCATCAGTGGAGTTAGCACTAAAGATTTTGGACGGGACCCCACTGAGACCAGGGGGACAACCAATCATGTCTGTGACACGTGCTAAGTTTGAACAAAAAGGTGCTTATTGACCATTTGTTCTATCTGGAGAAGCTTCTAGTTTTGAGCTGAAGCCCAGTCTTACCATTTTTCCTGCAAATGGGACAACATGGTGTGTTCTGTTCCATAAGGATCAGTGTAGCACTTCCCATTGCTTCCAGAAACATAGCAGAAACTCATGATGCTGACTTGTATATAATTGTTTGTCCTTAGTTTTGAGTAGAGTGTTGTATGGTAGCCTACAACCACTGTTGGAAGCTGGTGAAATCCGTGCGGAGTATTGCAGCTCGTCAGAGCCATTTATGATGAAGTTGATGGTCTGATACTTTGTGAGTGACACTCACAAGGTTATCGCTGCACTCGTTCTTCTCATGTTTATTTGATTTTGCCAGAACTTGTGTGACAGTTGCCTTGAAAATATTTTATGGAATTTTCTCTGCAATCTTATCTGTATGTATGTGTGTTTATCTGTGTGTGTAAATAGGGATAGATAAACTAAATGATATATATTTACTTTATTTCCTCTAGAATATTCATGGCAAGGAGAAGAGATTTTCATGCTTTGGAAGTGTGTGTAAGCAGGGGAAGTATTTGTGAAGAAGCAGCAAAATAAGCAGAAGAAAAAGAAGCTGAAGCAGCAGGAGCAAAGAGCACTTGGATGGGGTATGTCAGATAGCAGCCCTGTGTTTGACCTTCTCCAATTAACATCTTCTGTACATTTGGTGCACTCATCAACTTCCTTTGTTATTTTTTTATAATATCTAGATTCCAGGTGAAGCAAAATTCTTATGCTCTTTTGTGTTTCCGCAGGAGGTTTTGATGATAAAAAGAAAGAGGAACCCATGACTGTGATCTTGAAGCACATGTTTACACGTGCAGAACTCCTGGTTTGATTTTTTGCCCATATTTTTTATCCTGACAATAATTTTTCCTTGCCATCAACTGATTTGGGCTTACTGAGAGGATGGTTGGTGCAATTGGTCTGGAAGAAACTGATTTGAGAAGAGGGACTAGAGGCATGGTGTTACTGTTGCATAGAGTATGATTCTGGAATGTAAAGCTTGCATTCAGCGAACCTGAAAGCATCAAAGAACCTGCTGTTGCTTTGATTTGTAGTTTGTCAATGTCATCCTGAACCATAAGACATTGTTTGACCTTCATTCAAAGCAAATGCTGGTTTATCTTCTGCAGGCTGATCCAAGTTTGCTACCAGAGGTAGAGGAAGATGTTATGGCAGAGTGCACCAAGATTGGACCCATTGATAGACTTAGGGTAAGTAAGCATAAAAGGGAAGTGTTACAGAAGTTTACTGCTGTTGGATGTTACATTGACTTAGGATGTCTAGGTTAAGCATTCATGCCACTGTGTACACCAATATCAGGCATCATTCAAGTGTGGTTTCAAGCTGATGACACAAGTTGAAAGACTAGTGCAAGTGGTTTTTTACTTGTTAACTTATATAAATCTCTTCACCCTTGGTTTTAGGCTCCTATTGCTATCATTTGAAGTGAAGCACGGTTTGACATCATCCCATAAGATGTCATGGCACCCATTGGAGGTGCATGTCACTGCTGAAGTGTGTTGAAGAAACCACCATGTAGTTATGAACCAAAACAGAAGCCTTTGGCTCTTCCCCCTTCTTTGCTCTTTACACATTCTTGCAATTAGTAGAGGAGGTGCCTAAGATGGTTACACTGTGTAACTGCAGGTGTACGAGAATCACCCAGAGGGTGTGGTCATGGTGAAGTTCAAGGACAAACAAGCTGGCCTGAAATGCATACAAATCATGAATGGTCGCTGGTATGGGTTTTCTCCCTGTATATGCATGGATGTGCCAGGCTCTTTAGAAATTGACTTATTGCTAAGTATTGTCTCTGTCTTGTCCAGGTTTGGTGGAAAACAGATTGAAGCATATGAGGACACTGGGCTTGTGAATTATGCATTGGTGCGTGATGCTGCAGAAGAAGAGGCAAGGTTGGAACAATTTGGGAGAGAGCTGGAAGCTGAATAGTATCAGTAGCTTGCAGTGTCATTGAACTCTAAACAATCTGAGTTATCTTAATGTGATCCAGCACGTCAAACTGCAGAGAGATCCAGAGTTGGTTTCCAGGATAGCCCTTTGAGTGAACAAATTGTTACATTATGTCATCATCCAGCAGGTCAGATGGTCGCAAAGTTTTCCGGACATGCTGGAAGTCATGAGAATTGTACAGGAGTCTTTTGCTTCTCAACAAGACCTTTAGAATTCCTTCAAAACAAACTGTACAGGCACCTTCTGAGTTAAGGTGGTTGTGTTCCTACATGGATCATCCAGCATCACCTTGATTGCTCACCAGCACTGTAAGAAGAGATGTAATTTGCCCTATTGAAGTGATGGTGCGGTGCTAGGTCTATGGCACCTGGGATCCTTTGTTGGGATCTGTATGATTTCTTTCAGCTACTGGCTTGATGATATGCTTGGCAAGGTCTACTCAAAATTGCAGAAGACCCTAGTTTCCACACTTGGATGCTTGGTTTGGTGAACACAAGGACAAGGAAACACATTTTACTTCTGGGTATGTGTTGTGCAACAATGCAACTGCATGTAAAATGCACTGTGCTCTTGTCGCTCTGAGTTGTACAACATGATAAAATTATAGATTTCATTGCAATCTTTGATTGGAAGCCAATTTTGCTGCTCCATAAAGAGAAGATCACGGAAAACTCTAAAGAAGAATGGCATCAAGAACACTGGGAAAGAGTACTAGAATCACAGGAGAACATGGTGGTTTTGGAGCCTCGAGCAGATTTTATTCCAAGTTAGCAGAAATTAGGAGAAACAAAAAAATGGTTGCATGAAGGGTGCAAAGCTCATAAAACCCTAAACCCTGGGCCTCTTGTCATTGCGGTCTTCAAGGGACGTTGGAGCAACTCTGTTGCGAGTCAAGGACGAAGTCGAAGTAGAGACAGTAGAGATAAGAAAGAAGCTCCTACCAGACGTGCATATGCACCGTGCGCAACGATCCTTTCTTCTGTCACGAATTCGACAAACGACAATTAGTGTCAGATTTACTGCTTGCGATTCCAATCAGGTGATTTCCATGTTTTGCTCTGGAAAACTGTGGATCCACTATTCATATCTTCCTTTGTGTTTTGCATCTTCTGAAACTTTCTTGGCATGCTCTCCAGATTTTCTGTACTGTAACAGATTTTCATTTCTTCACGCCGATTTTTGCTGTCGAGGTTTGCGTCATGTACTTGGTGCTGGATTTCCTTTTTTTTTGGGTCGCTTGACCCGAGCTCACAACGGTGCTGCTGCAGGCGCTTGCCGTGGTGGATTTGAGAAGATCGTAAATTCTGTTATGACAGTGTAAGAGAGCGGACGCGTGAGTGGCCTGAGAAAATGGATATGGTAATGCATAGAGACGCGCTCTTGTGAACATGGCAGTCAAGGCTCCACCTCTAGATCTGCGCGCATTCCTATTGAGGGGACACTCAATCCGATTGTTCCGCGCAGCCCTGCGCTCTGCCCGCCGTGCTCCGCCGCATTCCCGAGGTATGATATCTTAACAATTTGGACCTATTTGATGAATAGGGATCATATGAGGCATGTACTACTTTGACATGTACCTACTACTTAGTAATTCCAGTCAAGTGACATTAACTATATACTTATTGTAGTAGCAATGCAAGGGGTGCAAAAGACATGTTTTTGTATAAGTGTATATGACTTTTTAGTTGTTCCTAGCATAATGCTTTTCTTCCTAAGTTCTTTCTTCATCATCTCTCTCAATTCTTACTGTTTCAGTTCACAAAGATGTCTCCTCCTACAGTTCCTGGAAATCCTTGAAATCTCCTTGGCTCTCTTAGCTCATTGTTCCAGTTGCATAATCTTTTCTTTCAGTGGACAAAGGATGTCAGGTCTGTGATATAGTTTTGCATCATTAAACTTACATCTTCTCAGCTTTCAGTACTGGTCATGAGTGAGCCTGTCAACACTAGAAACTGGACATGAATAGAACTTAAAGTGGTTAGCTTGATTGTCAAAGCCGTGTGCCTGGCAAGAGGATTTACATGAAGCTAATATCTGCATCATGCAGATGAAACAAACTTATCACCAGAGAGACCTGCAAAGGACCAGTAGTTTTGCTGTTGTGGCTGAGGAAGTATGTTATTGTCAGGTTTCTGTTTTGTTGGATCTCTGAGCTGTGTTTGGCTTACAATGTTTTCTAGTCCAACTTGAAGATAGAGCACCCAAGAAGGAACTAGTTTGCAACTGCTGAACTGGTCATCTGGTCTTACTTTGATGGACACTATTTCCTGTAGGAATGTAAGTCCTAATGAATTTAGCGTCACATGTGCATGAATTGGCTGTCTGGAAATGGCTATGTCATTTAAGATGGTAGATGTGGTTCCATTGTTTTGGATTGCAGGAGATTTGGAACAGACAATCCGGTCTGAAATGGAAAGGAATCGGTATGAGAAAAACCAGCAGACAATTCGTTTTCTGATCAGTGATGGTTTGCAACGACTGAAGCAACTTAATGTTATGTTGGGCATACAAGGGTATGAGGAAGCTTGAATGGCTCTCTTTTCTCTCACTTTTCACTGGCTCAGAGCCACAAGGCAAGGACAGCCTTGCTTTTGCTGTCCCTTTTGCCATGTGAAATAGGAGTACATGTTCTCTAGCTGTTGTGCAAATGCTACTGTAATGTTCATTCTTTGGCATGCGTTGTGAGTGGAGTAGATTGCAGATACCCATGTTGGGTGCATATTGAGGTTTCCTGCTGCATCCACTAGTTCGGGTTAACAGAATTCAGTCCATTAGTAAACCCCCTGTTGGTTCTAGATAGGAAAGGATGACAATCACAGGTTTCAACTTTCACCCACGGGTTCTCATCAGGAATAAAAATGATCTATGTTGATATGTGCTGATAAATCAGTGACGAGCAAGTTGTGAAATTGCAAGTCCATCTTCAATAGTGATTCATGCAAAGGGGGCCAATCCAAGATCATACTTTTCCTTAACACCATCATATTGACTAAGGTTATACGTCTAAGGATATCTTAGATGATATGTCTCTGTAAATAAATTTTGTATTTATTAATTGAGTTGTGCCAATACAAGTTTTTACTTGTGTTTTGAGGGTTTCAATCTGCAAAATTTAGTTTTGGGATTATTTGAAGGAAATATGTCAATGCTAATTTCCTTCTTAATTAAACTGCTTTCTGCTACTTAATGAATTCCTTTTGGACAGCTTTCAACTCCACATTACCTATCATATTATTCACATTAGGCTCAAATCGATACGGTTACTCCCTAATGAGGACAATTAATAGTTTGGAGGAACATGGTGGACTTCAATTTCCATGCTAAAAGTCCAATACAAATTAGTTATGCATACTTGTATGATGATGCTAACAGAATTTCGATACTTTGTGGTCGGCAATCAAGGAAGGTGGTTGGCATAAATTTGCGAACCATAACAAACCCTAGTCCGTCACTACACAAGCCACCTAGAACCACAGAACTTTGATCCGCTTCTGTAACCATTCCCATGATCTAGAACAATCCATGGAAAAGCGTAAAAAAGCTATGGGGGCAAGCCTTGATTTGCCTTGGCCCAACGCCAACAACTAACTTTATTCCCTACTTCTCTCCACGTCTAAATGAATGGCATTCGCAAAAGGAATGTCACATTTGTTTGAAAACCCCTACAACCATTCAAGCTATGTAACCTAGTGGTAGTAGATTGTGTCTTCATTCCCACATTTTTTTCACTATGCTCTTGTTTTTTTAACTACCCCTTCCTAGAATCAGAATCATAGGTAGTTAAAGTCTTTCATTTTTTTTATCCCATTTGGGACACATGTCACTTGTCGTGTTCTACTCACCTTTTTTTTTTGTGTGTTGGCCCAAAAGCACCCAACAATTAAGATGACAAATTCACATTATGTTTCATTGATCAATGGTCACATGGAAACCTTAATTCTCAATAATTTTTTAAAACTTATTTGACCTTTGTAATCTAACATTTATCTTAATCAATTAGGGTTCCAATGAAGCCAAAGTGGCACATTTTGAGAACAAGGGATTTGTTGAATTTTTTGGTAAAGAAAAAAAAAAAATCATCTCTAAACTATTTTGAAACATAAGGTTGTGTGAACAATTGAATAATCGAAAGATTGAAATATAGTTAAAACTTGTGAAAAGCATGGGGACCAAACATTGAATCAAATCAAACAAGAGAAATACATCTATGAAAAAAATTACTAGAATGAAAACGTTTTTAAAAAAACATTTGCATTAAGAACAACCATTGAGCAAAAGCACAACAAGCAAGTCCATAAAGATGATGTGAACTTTTCTTGTTTATGTGACACATCAAATGTAGAAGATTCATTAGAATAATATTTATAAGTTATTATAATATTCTTTTTAATTATTACAAAATTTAAAGTGTGTTTTTTAACTTTTCACAACTAGAAAAAAGGGCAATGTTTGAGGATAAAGAAGAAGATGAAACATTGATTCTTCAAGCTGAAACTTTGGTCACCTCAATTCAATAAGAGAAGATGATTAATTCCAATAATGTTGATAATCAGAACTAGTTTAAGTGAAACATGTATACGGTCCATTAGTGGTCATGACCATGATCATTTTGAACAACATCTATTTGACAATTATGAAAATGTTTCATAACTATTGAAATAACTCATTTCTTTCACCAACTCCATGTGACAATTATGAAAACATTCCATAATTATTTAATTATCTCACTCATATCACCAACCCAACTACATGATATGAAAAGGCAAATTAATGTGTGCCTTCTCCTTATTGAATTTTTATAATTTGGTTGAATCCAACTCAACAAAATTATCAAAATAATTAAATTGAAACCAATTTGAATTCAATTTGGTTTGAATTCAACCAATTTGTATCAATTGAATTTAATTTGATTCAGTTCAACCAAATTCAATTCAATTCACTTAAATTAGGAATTGGAATTCAATATGAGTTTCGTTCAATAACATGAATTATAGTTATTGGGCTCCTCATTTTTGCAACAATGTATGTTAAATAACATAACCTATCATATTGACATAAAAAATGAAGTCAAACAATAACCTAGTGGCATAGTTTTTGACACTTCAAAACAGTCGCACAATGGTACATAAAAAAGTAAATTGAGATCACTTTCAATTAATGCAAGTAATTTTTAAAACACTTTACCTTAAGAAGACTAATCATAGTTAGCCAAATAGGTTGATACATTGGACATACATGAACTTTCAAAACTATAACTTGACAAAGAAAACAAAAACCAAAGCAAAAAAGGTCTTTGGACTCTTCCTTCAAGCCCCCAAACATCATTCACATTACACATATTTTAATGGATTGAAAATGAACAT